>Ga0209013_10002341_pt1 | contig 17194 bp, 22 predicted proteins | sample Cruoilmetagenom2_FD_187291 | JGI IMG/M metagenome (GOLD analysis project Ga0209013, IMG submission 187291) | Oil polluted marine microbial communities from Coal Oil Point, Santa Barbara, California, USA - Sample 2 (SPAdes) (version 2) | ecosystem: Environmental > Aquatic > Marine > Oil seeps ...
CTTTTGGGTTAAGGTTATGGAGTTTGAGGTTAGTGGTACCGCATTGAGGGATTTGATTCCACAGGCAAGGTTGGGTCTAATTAATTATGATGTTGAGGAAATTAACGAGGCTATTGCCGCAGGTGAATCCATTAGTATTACCGGTATGGAACAGGCTGGATACATTGGCAGGTACGTATATCTGCCCGATGTCATGGGATATGGACTAACCCTTGCGCTTATTCTTGGTTCCATGGCAATCTGGTACCTTATTGTTACCTGGAACGAGGAGAGTAACAAACTGATTTTACCTATGTAACAAGTTATCAGGTTTACCGAAACAAGATCGCGGTGTCCTTTTTTATCGGGGCGCCGCGTTTTTTTTTGTCCTGTTGACTAGGTTTTGTATAGTATTTGAGACTGGATATAATACAATAAAAATGCACATTCAGAGCAGAAACACATTACGCAAAATCACTCTAGCCAGGCGCGACAGCTTGCTGCCTGTCAACAGGATTGAAAAAAGTGCATGTGTGGTTGAAAAACTTTTCAGTCTTGAGGAGGTTAAATGTGCTTCAGTTATATTTGTGTATATGCATTTTCGCAGCGAGGTACAGACCCTTGAGCTGATTAAACAGTGTATCGGCGCCGGTAAGGTGATAACCATACCGTTTACCATTCTAACCGAATCACGTCTTTTGGCAGTAAGGATTAAAGACCTTGAGAGGGATGTTGAGCCGGGGTATTGTACCATCCCTGAGCCGAAAGCGAGTTTGGTACACGATTTTGTTGTTGACCCATCGGGCATTGATGTGGTTGTTTTGCCCGGGTCTGTTTTTGATAAATCAGGTGGAAGGCTTGGTTACGGCGGCGGGTTTTATGACCGGTTCCTTGTTTGGGACGCACCTCAAGCTGTTCGTGTCGGCCTGGCTTTTGAACTTCAGATTACAGAAAAGGTCCCCGTAGAACCCCATGACCAACTCATGGATTATACTGTGACGGAAGAAAATGTTTATGATTGCAGGAGGGTAGGCCATGCGAAGAACAGCCGTTTACCGTGATCATCTTTTCCTGGAACACGACCCCGGGTACGGGCATGTTGAATCTCCGGATCGATTGCGGGTTATCTACGAGGAACTTGATAAAGAAGAGACCGGCCATAATTTTGTTTACCCCGGGTTTGACCCGGCACCGCTTGATATAATAGCTCTAAACCATTCTCCCCAGCTTGTAAGAAGGGTAGCTGAAACCTCCGGGCACGGTCATGATTACCTTGACGCAGATACGCAGACATCTGCCAGGTCATTTGATGCGGCATGCTTGGCGGCCGGCTCGGTAATCGACGGCATGAGAAAGATTGTCGATAGAGAATTTGACAATGCTTTCTGCCTTGTTCGTCCTCCCGGCCATCATGCCGAGCATCACAGGTCAATGGGGTTCTGTCTATTTAACAACGTAGCGGTTGCAGCTAAGTGGGCAATAGAAAATCTTGAATTAGAGAGAATATGTATCGTCGACTGGGACCTGCACCATGGAAACGGAACCCAGCACAGCTTCTATGACAGCAGGAAGGTTTTGTACTTTTCTACCCACCAGTATCCCTATTATCCTGGGACCGGTGCTGTCATGGAAGCCGGAGAGGGGGTGGGAGAAGGGTATACCATTAATGTTCCTCTGCCGGGTGGCCAGGGTGATAAGGAGTATATCCGTATTTTTAACGATCTTTTGATTCCCGTTGCCAGGGAATATAAACCGCAATTTATACTCGTCTCGTGTGGTTTTGATATTTATGATGGAGATCCCTTGGGTTCAATGAGGGTGACCCCCTCCGGTTTTGCTGCTATGACCCGAATTCTGCAGAACCTGGCTGATGAGGTCTGCGGAGGGAACCTGCTTGTTACCTTGGAGGGCGGGTACAATCTAACAGGAATGAGAGATGGGGCCCTGGCTGTCTTAACGGAGCTCTATGGAGATGTTTTAAACCATTGCTACCCTGATTTTTCTCCAGATACTCTGCTCCTGAACCCAGCTGCAGGCAGTGATGCGCCTGTTTTTCTGGAACAGGCGATCAGGCTTGCAAAAAACTACTGGAAAATGTAAAGTTCAATAATGTAATATAAAAAATATAATAGTAATTTTCATTTTTATTTAATTTGCTTGGTTTCCGTATGGGTGCAAGAATCTTAATAGCAGACGATGATGATTTGGTCAGAAATGCGATCGAAAAAATTCTCACCATGTTTGATTATGAGGTCGTTGCCGTTGAAGGCGGTAAGAAGGTGTTAGAAACGTTCAACGATGACTTTGACGTCATTGTCCTTGACATCAATATGCCCGACTTGGACGGTTTTCAAACCCTCGAAGGGTTGAACCGAAAAAAATGCGATATTCCTGTTCTGTTCCTCACTGGTGCCGGATCAATGGATTACGCTGTGAAGGCTATCAATCTTGGGGCATATGATTTCTTGACCAAGCCCATCGATGATATTGAAATGTTCCATGTCAAGATCAAGAGAGCTATCGAGAAAAGGAACTTTGTCCAGCATGAAAAAGATTATAAACAGAACCTTGAGAGTGAGGTTCGTGAAAAAACCAAAGAACTTGCCGGTAAGAACGTTCTGCTTAAAAAGTACAGCCATCAACTGGAGAATGCAACCGTTCAGGTAATGTCAACCCTTCAGACAGCTCTGGAGGAAAAAGACGAGTATACAGCCGGACATACCCGTCGCGTTACAGAGTATGCTCTCCTTCTCGGCGGGGTTATTGAGCTTTCTGAAGAAGATATGCTGGTTCTTGAACGGGCGTCCCGTTTTCACGATATCGGAAAACTTGCCATAGACCTTTCGTGTATCCAGAAGCCCGGCAAGCTTACTGCCGAGGAGTGGGCACTCATAAAAAAACACCCTGAGATTGGTGCAAACATTATTCAGCCTCTTGAGTTTACGAAACGGGAACGTTTAATTATTCTCCACCACCATGAACGACTCGACGGCAACGGCTACCCGGAAGGTATCGGGGGTGATGATTTGGATATACTGACGAGGATTATCACTATTGCTGACAGCTATGATGCCATGACATCCCTTCGAAACTACCGTCGAAATCTTTCTACTGTTGATGCTGTTGTAGAGCTTCGCCGCTGTGCCGTTACCCAGTTCGACCCAGACCTGGTTGAAGCGTTTGCCGGAGCAATTATTTCCCACTGATCTTTGTTCAACAAGCCCCACCTCCCCAGTTGACAGACACTCCTTCAGGTGTCAAAGTAGGCTGAATTTTTTCATTCTTAACTTAACAGCATCAGAACCAATGAAAATTACCAGAGAAGAAGTGGAACATATCGCCAAACTTGCCAGGCTCGAGCTACATGCAGAAGAGATTGATAGGGTAACCGCTCAACTTGACACTATTCTCAGTTATGTGGCCAAGCTTGATGGATTAGACACTACCGGGGTGGCCGTTACAACCCATACCCAGGGTGTTTGCAACGCATTTCGTGAGGATGAGGTAAAAGAATCCGTCAAGCGGGAAAAAGCTTTGGCAAACGGACCCCGGCAGAACGGGGAAGCATTTGTTGTTCCGAGAATTATTACCTGAGAAAGAGTATGAATTACTTTTCGCTTACACTCGGCGAGGCACGGAAACTGTTGGACCGGGAAGAAATTACCTCTGTTCAGTTAACAGAATCAATCCTGTCACGCATTGATGCCGTAGAGGACAGGGTTAAATCATTCATAACCCTTCATTTGGAACAGGCTCTGGTTCAGGCAGAAGAAGCTGACCGGCAACGTAAACAGGGAGGTGGCGGAAAGCTCTGCGGCCTGCCGGTTTCGGTAAAGGATGTGCTCTGTACGTCAGATATGCCGACCACATGCGGGTCTAAAATTCTGGAGAATTTTATTCCCCCATACAATGCAACTGTTATTGACAAACTGAAAGGCGAAGGCGCTGTTATCATCGGCAAGGTTGCTATGGATGAGTTCGCCATGGGATCGACCAGTGAGAACTGTGCTTTTAACGTACCGGATAACCCATGGAAGCCCGGATATGTAGCGGGCGGGTCGAGTGGCGGGTCAGCCGCCTGTGTTGCAGCTGATGAAAGTTTTGCCAGTCTTGGATCAGATACCGGCGGTTCAATTCGTCAACCTGCTTCTCTGTGCGGTGTGGTTGGAATGAAGCCAACCTACGGCAGGGTTTCCAGGTATGGTTTGGTTGCCTTTGCATCATCCCTTGATCAGGTTGGACCATTGACCAAGGATGTGGCTGATTGCGCCCTTATGATGAATGTGATCAGCGGGTATGACAATAGGGATTCAACATCTATAAGCACACCTGTTCCTGACTATACTAAAGCCTTGAAGGACGGGCTTGCTGGTATCAGGGTTGGTGTACCGGCAGAATATTTTAATGAGGGGCTTGATCCCCAGGTGGAGAAAATTGTCCGTGAAGGTATCGATATGCTTCATGATGCCGGCGCGGAAATAATTAATCTGTCCTTACCGCATACCGAATACTGCGTGGCTGTTTACTACCTTATTGCTCCGGCTGAAGCCAGTTCAAACCTGGCACGATATGATGGGGTGCGGTACGGCTATCGCGATATGACTGCAGATTCCCTGATGGATATGTATTGTTCAACCAGGTCCCAGGGGTTTGGTGATGAAGTAAAAAGACGCATTTTGATTGGGACCTATGCCCTGTCCGCCGGGTACTATGATGCGTATTATAAAAAAGCATCACAGGTTCGTACTTTAATTACGGATGATTTTAAACGAGCATTTGGACAGTGTGACTTGCTTGTATCACCTGTTACACCAACACCGGCATGGAGAATTGGTGAAAAAGCTGATGATCCGTTGGCCCTGTACCTCTCGGATATCTTGACAATTTCTGCCAACCTGGCCGGAATACCGGGGATGTCTGTTCCAGCCGGATTCAGTCATGATGGTTTACCCGTAGGCATACAGTTGCAGGCGGCCCACTTTAACGAGGAAGTGTTGCTCAGAGCAGCCTGGAACCTTGAACAGAGAGTGGGGGTCAAGGGCAGAAAACCTGATCTTGGCTAACTAGTGCCCGTCCATAAATGGTCCTTTTGCCCAACCTCTGCGTTATGCTCAAAAAATTATCCTCGGAATATCACATATATGCCTGTGGTAATTTTTTTCACATGCCTTGACTTTGAACAAAAAACCTCATTTATGGACAGACACTAACTAATGAAGCTTAATCCGGCAGAAAATATTTCAGCTATTACTCCGTATCCTCCAGGCAAGCCCTTGGAAGAACTGGAGCGCGAGTACGGTATAACCGGTTCAATAAAACTGGCGTCAAATGAGAATCCATGGGGTCCTTCACCAAAAGCAATGGAAGCTATAGCTTCATCCCTTTCGGGCCTGCACAGGTATCCTGACGGCTCCGGATATTACCTGACTGAAGGGTTGGCCAGGTGGCTGGGAGCCGATCCTAAAGAAATTGTTTTGGGAAACGGTTCCAATGAGGTCATAGAGTTTCTGGTCAAAGCTTTTGTTCGAAAAGATGACGAGGTCATAACCAGCCACCCCTCGTTTCTCATGTACCAGAAATTTGTCCAGGTTCGCGGCGGGAAAAACACCGTTATTCCTCTACGCAACATGAATCATGACCTGGAGGCAATAGCAGACACTGTTACCGGAAGGACCAGGCTCATCTTTATGGACAACCCGAACAATCCTTGCGGCACGTTGTTTTCCAGGGAAAGGTTCGATGATTTTCTGGTACAACTTCCCGAAGAGGTTGTTGTTGTGCTGGATGAGGCGTATGTTGATTTTGTTGACAAGGAAAAACGTATTGACGTCCTTTCCTATATTCGCCATCCTGATACTCTTCCTTCAGTTGTCTCTCTGCGGACCTTTTCCAAGGCATTCGGCCTTGCCGGTCTGCGTGTCGGCTTCGGTCTTATGCACCAGGAAATAGCCAATCTTCTCCACCGGGTTCGCCAGCCCTTTAATATCAACCTGTTGGGTCAAATTGGGGCCTTGGCTGCTCTTGAAGATCAGGATCATTACAGTATGACAATAGCCGAAACGGCAAAAGGGAGAGAGTGGCTCAGCAGAAAGGTTGAAGCGCTTGGTTGCAGACCGTATCCGTCCCATACCAACTTTTTCCTTATCGATATTGGTGGCGATGCAACAAGGCTGTATGAGGCTATGCTCTATAAGGGGGTAATTGTCCGATCCATGAAGGCGTATGGTTTTCCGGAATTTATTCGGATTACAGTTGGAACCAAGGACGAAAACAACCGTTTTATCGCTTCACTTAAAGAATGCTTACACGACTTGGGCTATGCCTGATTTTTTAGAGGTTGTAACCATTGACGGTCCATCCGGGGTGGGTAAATCGACTGTGAGCCGGTGGCTGGCAGCCAGAATCGGGTACACGTATCTTGATACCGGCGCAATGTATAGAGCGGTGGCACTGAGTTGTCTACAAAACAGGGTGGATCCTGGTGATGAGAACTCTGTCCGTGGGATTCTTGATAACCTGAATCTGCAACTCCTCCCAGCTCTTTTAGAGAAGGAGGATGTCCGGGTGCTTCTTGATGGTGAAGAAGTGGGGAATAGAATTCGGACTCCCGAGATAAGCATGATGGCTTCTGCTGTCTCTGCCTTGCGGTCTGTACGGGAGCGTCTGACCAGAATGCAGCAGGACCTTGGAGCAGCCGGTAAGATTGTAGTCGAGGGAAGAGATACCGGAACCGTTGTTTTTCCTGATGCCGCCTGGAAGTTTTTTCTTGATGCGGCTCCGGAAGAAAGAGCGCGCAGGAGAATAATCCAGATGCGCGGAAAGGGGGAGAGGGTTGATGAGGAGAAAATTCTGGCCCAGATTCTTCAGCGGGACCGGGATGACAGTGAGCGCACAATTGCTCCGCTCAAGGCTGCATCCGATGCGTTGTACATAGATTCAACCGACCTAAATGCCGAAGAGGTTCTTGACCTGATGCTTCGGGTTGTTCGGAGGAAATAAAAAAGGCCGGTAACACCGGCCTTATCATTTTTCAATAACCTGGCTGGGTGTGTTCAGTCAAGATTTTCCATGGGTTTGCCACAACAGTTTGGTACCGAGTCGCCCGGTTTCAGGTTGGAATACTTGTTACATATATCACAGTAAACAGTACACTCCACCGAGACCGATTTATCCGAGTAGTCAGTTTTCCCACCTGGCACACCTTCAATAACAAAACGGGCGGTATTTGATTTGATAGGAATGTATTCACCAATGGGAGTCAGGCGTTTTGAATCCCTGATACAGTCGACAACGACCCGCCACAGAATTTCCATATCAGCTGTTTCCTGCGGCGTGTCAGGGGAAAATTCAACAATATTTCGGTCTACTAGTATTTTCATACGGTTTTTCTCCTGGGGTTAAGCCATTTGAAACGGAACCCGGTCAAACGACCGACTCAATCTCCTTACCGGCCAAAAAATCTTTGAGGGTACGGCCAATGGTTCGGCCAAGTTCAACACATTCCGTCAAGTGTTCGTGCTCGGGAACATACTGGACTCTCAGGCCTTCGTGACAGATCGTAAACTTCATTTCTTTCATTGCTTCGTTCATCAGCTTGACCGCCTCGCCGGACCAGCCATACGAACCGAAGGCAGCGCCAATTTTATTGGTTGGCCTCAGTCCGCGCATATACATTAGAAATCCAGCCATTCTCGGCAACATGCCATTGTTGAGGGTTGGGCATCCGAGAATGATTGAACTGGCATTAAGGACGTCGGTCATAACATCACTGCGGTGATTGACCCGGAGATCGATCAGTTTATAACTTATCCCTTCGTCCTCTAACCCAGCTGCAACTGCTTTTGCCATCATTTCGGTCGAATGCCACATGGTATCGTAAATAACCAGGGCATTGCCGCGGCCCTCGTGGACACACCAGCGGGAGTAGGCGTCAAGAACCTTGCCGGGGTTTGTCCGCCAGATTATTCCGTGGTCGGGCGCGATCATCTTGATCGGCAGGTTCATTTCCTGAACCTTGGCAATGAGTTTTTTGACCAGGGGCGAGTAGAGGGTCAGGATATTGGCATAGTACTTGGTACATTCATGCATGAGAGTGTCCTGGTTGACCTCGTCATCAAAACGTTCGCTAGTTGCCAGATGCTGGCCAAACGCATCGCTTGAAATAAGAATTTCATCCTCCTTGATATAGGTGAACATGGAATCCGGCCAGTGAAGCATTCGTGTTTCAAGAAATGAGAGCGTTTTTTCACCCAGGTTCATTTCCTCACCCGGAGTTACAATATGATAGGGCCAGTCTTCACGGTGAAAATGTTTTAACAGGGCCTTGTGTCCCATTTTTGAGCAGATAACTTTTTCCGGTTTGATTATATCTATAACATCCGGCAGGCTTCCAGTGTGGTCCATTTCAACATGATTGACAATCAGGTAATCAATTTTCTCCGGATCGACTATATTGCGGATCCTGTGAAGCAGATCACTCTTATACGGTTTTTTTACCGTATCAATTAAGGTGATCTTTTCATCTATAATTAAATAGGCATTATACGTTGTGCCTCGGTAGGTCGAATAACCGTGAAAGTCACGAATAGTCCAATCTATGGCACCAACCCAGTAAACATTTTTAGCAAGTTCGATTGGCTGCACTGTTTGATCCTCCCTGATAAAAAAATATTAAAACGTAAGAATTGTGTACCCTTCTTTAATAAAGTGTGACATGGCCGGGTGTCCCGACATCCCGCCGTCCAGGGGAATGTTTTCCGCTTCGATGATTTTTGCAACCCCCATTTTTGTGGCACAGGCCTGGCAGGCTCCCCAAAAAAGCCCCTTGTCTTTGGCTTGAAGATAGAGCTGGTTCAGAAAGTGGTCCGGTTCAGCCATCAGGGGAACCAGTTTTGTTGCCTCACCCTCTAGAACAATTTCTCCCCACAGCCCCTGGTCTTCCATGTCAAGAACATTCAGGAGGGCATGGGTAAAGCATAAGGGATCGGAACGAAAGGCGAAAATAACAACTTTGGTCATCGATATCTCCCGAAAGTCAGTGTTGATGATGTAGATCGTTCAGCCAGGTAGCCATTGGTTTGACAATCCATCTTGCTGTACCGTCCTTGGGACGGCCGTTTGAGTTAACCCGTCCAGTCGGAAACAGTATTACTACCGATTTAGCATGAATTTCAGTTAGTCGTAAACTGAAATATGCAGGCTAGGAGCCTGTCGGAGAATTGCACCTTAAATTTCTTCAAATTCGTCTTTATCAGCTCCACAGACAGGACAGGTCCAGTCATCAGGAACGTCATCAAAAGCTGTTCCCGGTTCAACACCGTTTGCCGGGTCACCCAATTCCGGGTCATACTCATATCCACAGACGAGACATTTATACTTTTTCATTATCGATCCTTTTTGAGTTGTACATTACTGAACATTTACCGGCTTGGCAAAAAAGTCGCTTTATCAAGGGCCACAACATTGCCGGGATTTGAATGACCATCCTGTCTTGTTCCCTTGTTGATTGTTCGCAGGCTCATCAACAAGACTAAGGTACGTTTTCTCGGGCCTGACTATTATCCTGATAATGAACTGTCTCAGCTTTTCCAGAGTCCGTGCAGATTGCAATATGCACGGGCGGTTGCATCACCTGCGTCAATGCAGAAAACAGCTTCCGGGGTATCGCCGGGAGCCAGGTTCCGGCGGTATACCTTGCCGTCTGCGACCAGTTCAATCCACTCTATCCAGTGTTTTTCTTCCATCGGGTGCGGAACACTTCCAACCGTGACCTTGTACCCGTTATCTACTTTTTCGACTACCGGGACATGTTTTTCCAGAGCAGCATCAACCGTATTTGCTGCCATCAGGTCCATGGGTTGACCGCAGCAAACGAGTTCACCTGCACCGGTATGTACAACTTCAACGATGTTACCGCATAATGAACATTTATAGACTTCATTTTTTTTAGTCATTGGTTTCTCCTTAACTGGGAATTTGGTTTGCCATTGATCTTTATTGCAGAGTTAGTGTACCATTCCGATGTTACTTGACTTTAAAAATAAATACGTTGGGTGCTTTCTCCTGTCCGAATCAATGAGCAGATTTTTTCCGTTATGTGATTCCTCTTTTTATTGTATGAAAAATTAAATAAAAAGGAAAGCCATGAACATTATTTCATATACATTAGTGATTCAGCTTGAATGTTTTGACAGGTAATCAGCCGATAATAGTTACAAAAATTACCAGTTTTCAGCAAGAAGGTGAAAGTATGCCTGGGCATGAGCACATGCCGGGCATTTGTTGGGCGGCTCGGTCCCCTCATGGATATAGCCGCAGTTTGCACAGTACCAGATAGCTGGTTGTTCTCGATAGAAAACATTGTTATTTGCAATGTTTTCTATAAACGCCCTGTACTGCTTTTCATGCTGTTGTTCTGCAACGGCAATAGATGAAAAGGTATGTGCTATTTCATCAAAACCTTCTCCCAGCGCTATATGGGAAAATTCAGGATACATCTCTGTATATTCATACTTCTCTCCGGCAGCAGATGCTTCCAGGTTTTCCAGTGTTGAGCCGATAATACCGGCCGGGAACGCAGCTGTAATTTCAACCTCGCCCCCTTGGAGGAACTTGAACAACCGCTTTGCGTGCTCTTTTTCCTGTTCGGCCGTTCTTTCAAAAATCTGTGAAATCTGGACATACCCCTCTTTTTTTGCCTGTTTGGCGAAATAGGTATACCGGTTGCGGGCTTGAGACTCACCTGCAAAGGCGGTCAAGATATTTTTCTCGGTCTTGGATCCAATAAGTTGCGTCATGATTATATCTCCTTAGGCAATAGCTTTTTTTCCTTCGTTGCTAATTTCGTATTTACATCGTACCGGGCTGGCGACATACCCTTTCTTTTTCAGGGAGGTTAACTGGCAGCTGATCTGTTTGGCTTCCAGGCTGGTCGCTGCTGCAATATCTTTACTGCCGCATGCCTCCTTGTTTTTGGCAAGTGCTTGAAGAACTTCCCGCTGATTATTATTGAGGGAAGCGGGTCCGCATTTTTTACAACCCATTTTTTTCTCCTTTTTTTTGCTGTTTATTCTGGCATTCAGGGCAATATCCAAAAAATTCAACTCTGCAACCGGCTATTTTGTAGCCTCGGTGATCTTCCGGTTGAAGGGACGTTTTCCGGCTTTGCTTGACATCAATATTATCCACCCTGTGGCATTGGACACAATAAATATGATTATGCTGGTCGAGTTCCCAGTCAAACCGTTTTTGTCGACCACTTATTTCAATTTTTCTAATTGTTCCAGCTTCAGAGAGGATTTCCAGGTTCCGATACACGGTAGCCAGGCTGATACGGGGTAATTTTTTCTTGACCCTTTCGTACAGTTCGTCGGCAGCAGGGTGATAGTTACTTTTTTTCAGTTCCTGGAGAATAATCTCACGCTGATGTGTCATTCTAAGTTTTTTCATACTTGGTAAATAGTTATTATTTACAATTGAATCCTACATGTAATTGATAACTATTATCATGTCAAGAAAAAATATATCTTTAATGACAGAAAATGAAAAAGTATGAGTTAAAAAACAGTTAAATGTGTTTCATGGGAAGTGGATACTTTACCTCCCATGAAAATAAAGAGTGATGGTCAGGGTTATTCCAGTATGAAGTCGTCACGGCGGTTCTGTGACCACGAGAATTCGTCTTGATCGAAGAACAGGGGACGCTCTTCACCATAACTGACAGTTCGGATGCGATAATCTTCCAGGCCAAGTTCAATAAGGTATGTTTTTGCATTCAGAGCTCGCCGCTCACTAAGCGCCAGATTATATTCATTTGTTCCACGCTCGTCACAGTTCCCTTCAATAACAATCTTGGTTGACGGGTTGTTTTTAAGGTAATCAGCGTTTTGTTCGAGGCTAGGTATCTGGTCTCTGCGAATGGATGCCTGGTCAAAGTCAAAATAGATAGGAAGGAGTTGTTCTGACGAGCGGCCATGCATTTTTTTATACTCATCACTGCTTTGATCGAGACCGGATGAACCGTACTGGTTACCTGCCTGATCGTTACCAAAACCGGAGCTGTCCAGGGACTCTTCACTGGGTCCTGTTTCTCCGGTATAACCGGGGGATGAATATTTTATATCCGTTGACTCTGGAATATCAGAGGGTTCCGAGGGGATATAGGGTGATAGCTGTTCTTTGCCACAGGCAGCGAGAAAGGGGATTGTTCCAGTGAGTAATAATATGACGAGCAGACGAAAATATATCTTCATGATATCTCCTTTAGGTTGGTAGGGGAATTACAACCTGTACTTAACAATAATGCACATTCTAACGTGTTACCTTGCAACGTCAAGAAAAAACTTGGTTTCCCGGCTGTTTGAATGTTCGTATTTTTGACCCCCCGATAATTTCAATATGATGACACGGTTCAGCATACTTTTTATTGTCAGTTCAAGGTATGGATGTTAGGAAAAAGCGGTTTTTAAACTGAACTTTCCCCCGATGGAATTTATTGACAAAGACGACAAGGTTGTCGGGTATGCTGTTGAATATATTGAGGCAGCAGGAATGCTTGCCGGTTTCAAACCCGTTTTTAAGAGAGTTGCGTGGGACGAGCTTGTATCAGGATTGCCCGACGGTCAGTATACTTGTCACCCATAACGCGGAGGAGGAACGCTATCTGGGTGACAAGTATATTACATTGCCTTCAAATGCAGCTTTACCGGTTCTTAACATGAATTGTTTGAAGGCCTTTTTGTGGACCTTCACCGGTTATGCAGCCTGAGCCTTGCGCCAGCCATCTGTTTTAAGCTGTTCTATACGTGCAATATTCCAGCTGTTCATTTCCTCAAGATATTTTTTGGGATCCTGATTGAGCAGGTCCATGATGTCTTTTCTTTCATCGAGAATATCCTTCTGCTCGCCGGGATACATTTCCTGCCAGGCGGCATATCCAGTATCAAAGAGATAATCAGGACTGACCATATCGGGAGGGATGTTCAGTTTAGCCGCCGCCAGAAACTGGGCAAGTTCTATGTCATATTCAATGATCCAGTCTTTATCATAAATCATTGTTTCTTTATCGAGTTGAATATTCGGGGAACAGTTCGGACAGTAAAGGGAGACAACCACTTCCCTTGACATGACATTGTCACGCATATGAAACTGAGCATTTTTCTCTCCGCATTGACAGGTTTTTCGAATTTCTAAACACATGTTAAACTCCCTCTTAATTTGTAATGATAATAATTATCAATAACATCTTGTTTTCTGCATTGCAAGAAAAAAAATTTATCGCCATTTTCGTTATCTTGGATAGATTAATCAGGACAACAGGAACATGTAATCCACAGGGGTATGCGCAATGTGTAAAACAGTACTCTGGGACACTCAATCCGATATGGCGTGGGCATTGTTCAGTGCCATTGCCGCCCTTGTCGTACTCGGACGTTTTCATGACAGGCAGCTGAGGGAACGGGGCTATGTCAGTTGACCTGAATAGTTACATCTTTCGTTCGTTAGAGGCTGGCAATGATTTTGCTCCAGTCGATATTTTTCTCTTCCGGCCATTTTGGCAAAATGGCTATGTTTTCTTCAAAACCGTACGTTTTCAAGGCATTGGTAAACACGTTCAGGGAATTTTGAATAATTTCGTCCGGTCCGCCGTCAAACAGGTTGTAGACAAGACCTGCCAAGTCGATGTTTCTGGCCTTTATCGCTTCAAGGCTCATCAGGGTATGGTTGATTGATCCGAGCCTTGGAGAGGTGACAAGAACAATGGAGTATTTATGACGCGCAAGATAATCAATGAGGGTAAGGTTTTCTGTTAACGGCACCAGTAACCCTCCTGCCCCTTCGACGAGAACCCAGTCGTAGCGCTCCTCAAGACGATGGGTTGCATCATGCATGATTTGCGGGATAATGGACCTGCCCTCCAGACGGGCGGCAAGCTGTGGTGAGCCGGGGAAGGAAAAACTGTACGGACAGGTGAGCTTCTGCTCATCCTCATCCAGCCAGCCTACTTCCATCAGTTTCCGATGGGTAAGGATATCTTCAGGCCGGTATGTTGTACTGCCCGTTTGAACCAGTTTCTGGGTAATGACCTTGTTTTCGTGATCCAGCAGATGGCGGGCCATCAGGCCGGTAACACATGATTTTCCGATTCCTGTGTCGATTCCGCAGATACAAAGAGTTGGCATGCTCGTCTATTTTTTTCGTTAGAAAAGAGAAACATACTTGCTTCAGGATAATTCAACAATGTATGCTTACATATGATCTTTATAGATATTCTCGCTATTCTGGTGACCTTTGCCGCAGTTTTCAGTTATCTGAATGAAAGGTACATCGGCCTGCCGCGTACAATAGGCCTTATGGCCATGTCGCTGATTTTTTCCCTGGGATTGCTTGCCATTGGGAAACTGGGCTACTTTTCTCTGGCCGATTATGCAGCTGAGATGCTCGCCACGTTAGATTTTTATAACACCTTGATGCATGGAATGCTCGGATTTCTTCTCTTTGCAGGGGCGCTGCATGTCAATTTTGACGACCTGCTCAGGGAAAAGGCCCTTATTTTTCTGCTTGCAACAGTCGGCGTAATTGTTTCAACAATACTTGTCGGAGGCCTTGCCTGGTGTTCCCTGTTCCTGCTCGGTATGGAGATTCAGCTTGTGTACTGTTTCCTGTTCGGGGCATTGATATCACCCACCGACCCGATTGCCGTTCTTGGTATCATGAAAAAGGCCGGAGCGCCGAAAAGTCTTGAGACCGTTGTGACCGGCGAATCTCTGTTTAACGACGGCATTGGTGTTGTCGTCTTTCTTGCCCTGCTCTCACTGGCTCAGGGAGCCCATGACCCGGATTTTCCGGCAATTGCAGAATTGTTTCTGGTGGAAGCGGTCGGGGGCATAGCGTATGGAGCATTAATCGGCTATGTCACCTATCTTCTGCTTAAGCGGGTCGATAAATATCAGGTTGAGGTATTGATAACGCTTGCCACGGTGGTTGGCGGGTACCGTTCAGCAGAGCTTCTGCATGTATCGGCACCGCTGGCAATTGTTGTAGCAGGACTGCTGGTTGGTAACCATGGCCGGCATTTCGGCATGTCACCTGTTACCAGGCGTCATCTTGATACGTTCTGGGAACTTGTCGACGAGATACTTAATGCCGTTCTTTTTGTCCTCATCGGCTTGGAGTATCTCATTCTTCCTCACGATCTAAATTTAATTCTGGCCGGATTCATCATGATTCCGCTTGTTCTGACTGCTCGTTTTGTCAGTGTAGGGTCTGTGGCCAGGTTTTTGCATATGTTTCGTCCAATTGACGAGGGATCCATACGAATCCTCACCTGGGCAGGTTTGCGCGGCGGTATTTCCGTTGCCCTTGCCCTGTCACTTCCGGCCGGTCCGGAACGCAGCATGATCATTGCCATCACCTATGTGATCATGGCCTTTTCCATCCTGGTTCAGGGCTTGACGGTCGGTAAGGTCATTGAAAGGTTCATGCCCGGTATCCCTGAAAGTGAGAACCATGAAGAGAACTGAAGAATTCACCGGGCTGTACGGAATGTGATCTATTCTTTCACTTCTTCCGGGCAAGTATATAGGTGGGATGATAGGTCAGTCGGACGTGATGCCAGTCGCCAAAGCGCTTTTGGTATTCGTGGATGAAACTGTTCAGGCGGGATCGGTTCCATATAGTACCATCCAAAGAGTTTACCCCCGTTTCCCGCAGGTGGTGCAGTACGTCCAGAGGGTGTTTAAAGCGGTAGGTGACAAGTTCTTCGTTACCGGCCAGAACGGTAAAATATTGTCCAACTATCTGTTTGAGTTCGTCCAGGCTGTAATAGGGCAGGCCGATTCGTGTTATTTCTCGAAACTCTTTGAGATTGCCGGTGCTGTACATGGAAAAGGCCAGGGTGCTTTCAGGGTTCATGTGATCACAGAGCCTTTCGATCAAAGCGGGAAAATCCTCCATCCAGTGAAATGTCGAGGAAGAGACGACAAGGTCCAGGCCGGAGGGAATGTTTATTGATTCAATATCTCCAGCCAGAAAGATGCACTCGGCGTCATGACGGATTCTGTCCATAACTGTTGATTCGAAATCAGGCACAAGGTCATTCACATACAGAGTCGAAAATCCTCTGAACTTTTCAGCCAGACGGCTTGTCAAAAGTCCTGTACAGCAACCGATTTCCAGTATCTGTGCAGGCGACAGACCAGGATGTTGTTCCAGAAGCGTTATAAGGGTGTCTGCCACCCGGTGCTGGATGACAGCCTGGCGATCATAGGTGTCTACTGCCCGGGTAAAGCGCTGCCGTATTTTGTCTTTGCGTGGAATCATACGCTGTTGGCCCGGCTACTTACAATGAAGTCCCAGGAGGGCCATGTGTAAAAGGGAAAATGAGGGACCTTGAGCAGGGTACAGTTGCCCTTCCCCCAGCTTCTGGTCTGGTTCCTGGCAGAGAATATCCTGTCCCGGCTGCCGACGATTTTCCGGTTATAACAATCCCGGGCCGGTCCTTGCAGAGAATAGAGGCGTTTCAGGGAGACAAGTTCGTTGAGAATATCATCATGAGAGCGTTTCGGCCGGTTGTTGATAAACAGTTCAGCCTCGTTCTTCCGGGAAAACATGGAAAGATAAAATGCCTCCAGGGTTGCCGCGGAAAAGTTGTCTATCATTGTGTCGTATGTTTTTAAACCTATACCGTTGTGGTCGTCAATTGGGGCAAGGGTCCCGTTAATTGCGGTGGACGATGCAAAGCTGTCATTCCCGTGCGGTATCATTGCTGCTGCCACCCATACTCCCATAGACCAGGTGACCAGGTGCAGCGAGTCATATCTGCCGTTCGTCAGGTCGTGTGGGTCAATAGTCTGCAATTGATTATAATCATAGATAACGAGAAGGTCATGTTCCAGAACCGGAATATGTTTAAACGGGGCAGGGTCCATGCCCCAGCCCGCAAAAAACAGGATGCATGAAGCTTTGCCCTGCTGTTTCAGCCAGCTGGTCCGCATAGAGTTAATCCAGAGCTGATGAAATAAGGGCAGCTAAAGGGGACAGCTCGTCCGGATTCATTGCTGCTGAAAGGGAAAGGCGAAGGCGGGCCGTCCCTGCCGGAACGGTTGGCGGCCTGACCGCGGTGACCCAAAATCCGTTTTTTTGCAGTTTTTGCGCAATAGAAACCGTCCTGGCGCTGTCGCCGATAATGACCGGAACAATCTGTGTGGAGCCTCCG
>Ga0209013_10002342_pt1 | contig 17192 bp, 15 predicted proteins | sample Cruoilmetagenom2_FD_187291 | JGI IMG/M metagenome (GOLD analysis project Ga0209013, IMG submission 187291) | Oil polluted marine microbial communities from Coal Oil Point, Santa Barbara, California, USA - Sample 2 (SPAdes) (version 2) | ecosystem: Environmental > Aquatic > Marine > Oil seeps ...
GAGTCACAACCTGGACCAGACCCGACGGAATCATCGCACACACCGCAAGCTCCATCGACCGAACACCACCCAGAGCCGAGCCAGCACCAACCACCAGTAAACGAAACTTCGCGGCCGCATAGATAGGCAGCTGTCAAGCACTCTCTGAGTATGGAACTGGGTGGTTTGTCCCTGGCGACAACAATCGAGTGGTACCGGGCACGTGTTCCAACCGTGCACATCTATCAAGAGACCACCTGCAGGAACCGAGCGGCACAAATCAGGTGCAATTCGCCACGTGCCTGCCGGCCCGCGACGGCAGCACTAGCGAGCGCAGCTTCCTACAGCCGAGGGGGATCGACCTCGACTCGTAAGCGCGCGCCTGGTGGGCGTTCGGCTGCATTCAATGCGCGTCCGAGGGTTACCCAGTCGACGGCACGGACGAGAAAGCGGCCTGTTCCGTCTCCCCCGACATCGACTTCGACGTCGGGTCTGGAGAGTTCTGCCGCAACTTCAGCGGCCCCGGTTCCCGACACCAATGCCAATGCCCCATACGGCGGGAGTGAGAGCGGGCGGCGCCGCTCTCGCTCACCCGGCAGCACCGCTGCCGGATCTCCGGCGACCGCAGCACGAAGCACCTCATGATCGGGAGTGAACGTCTGCACGAGTACTTCCGGAGCGATCCTCCCTGCTCGAATCAGCAGGGCCATGGCCTGCTCAGCCGCCCTGAACCGGGGCGCCAGCAGCTCCGAGTCGAACTCGAGGAACGCCACAACGTCGGCGCGGTGCACTCGGTGAAGGACCGCCTCAGTGCCGACATAGACCCCCGCGAGCGCCGGCGGCTGAGCATCTGCACCGGTCACCGAAACCACGGGGCGAGCGGCGGCGGCTTCGAGTTCTTCTCGTAAGCGAGTCACGCCCGGACGTAGGTTTGCGAACCGGGACGCTCCACATTCCTGGCAGACGGGCGGGCGCACGGTGCCACAGCGGCGACACGAGAGCCTTCCGTCATCCGCAAGGCCAACTGCTGCGTCGCACTGCTCACATCGGATCAATGCTCGACACGCCCGACACGCGAGTACCCGAGCTCGACCGGTGATATTGCTAACGCAGATCACGGTGAGGTCAGGATCTCGGATTCTCTCGATCAACGGCGAGGTGATCAACGATCGTTTCCATGGATCTTCGTCTCGCCGGTCAACCAACACGACACGCGGCCAACCTGCACGCTCGCGAGCAGCAGGTGGATGCACTACTCCAGATGGCCCTGCGTACTCTTCGGCAGCGACCAACGTTGGGGCCGGCGACACGAGAACGTACGGCACAGCGGCCCGACGACATCGCTCGACGATCACATCGCGGGCGTGCCAGGTCGGTGAGCGCTCTTCCTGGAGGGCTTCATCCTGTTCGTCGATGACAACCGCAACGCTGAGTCCAGGACAGGGCGCCCAGGCGGCGGAGCGGCTTCCGATGACCACGTCAACACCTGCCGCAGCGGCCGCCCAACCGTCGGGCATCAGCGCGGTGGAGACTCCGGCACGCCTCAGTCGCGCATCCAGCATCTTCGCCTCGTCGTGCTCCGGCACAACCACCAGGCATGGACCAAGCCGAGCGGAAGCCAGAATCGTGGGCATCACATCGACCCGTGGCGGCAGCCGAAGAACTCCCCCACCTGCGGCCAACAACTTGGCAGTGGCAGGTGAGGCCGGCCCTGGTGTTGACGAAGTCAACCGCTCGGCGGGGAGTGCCTTCACGGCCCTCAGCGGTGTCGCCGTGACCAACATCGGACGCAGCCGACGTGCGGCCCAACGGACCATCGCCCATTCGGCGAGTTCGATCAGTTCCGCGTCGGGCCCATACCCGGTGACCTTTGCGATCGGCTTCAGGGAGTCGAGCGACAGCCCCGGCGCGGCCGAATCGGAAATCCCTGTGACCCACCCACCGACGCGACGGCCGTGGAGTTCGACCCGGACGACAGTGCCGACGCGCACAAAAGCCGCCAACTCACCCGGAATCAGATAGTCGAAACTCTTGTCGAGCCCCGTGACATTGGGGAGGACCCGTGCAATCCGCAACGTCACGAGCCAGCAAGCGTCAGGACCCGAGGGCCGCCTTGAATTCGGCCAGACGATCAACCTCTTCCCAAGGGAAACCAGGACGGCCGAAGTGGCCGTATGCGGCGGTCTTGCGGTAGATCGGTCGTTTGAGATCGAGATCTCGAACGATCGCGGCAGGACGCAGATCGAAGGTAGAGCGCACCGCAGCCTCGATGGCCATCGGGTCAACGTGTGCAGTACCGAACGTGTCAACCAGGATGCTCATTGGCTGAGCCATGCCGATCGCATAGGAGAGCTGGAGCTCACAACGATCAGCAGCGCCGCTGGCTACAACGTGTTTGGCAACCCAGCGACCCGCGTAGGCCGCCGAACGGTCGACCTTGCTCGGGTCTTTGCCGGAGAACGCGCCTCCGCCGTGGCGCCCCATTCCACCGTACGTGTCGACAATGATCTTCCTTCCCGTCAGGCCGGCATCGGCGTAGGGGCCGCCGCGGACAAAATGGCCGGTCGGGTTGATGTAGATCTCGTAGTTGTCGTCGGCAAACTGCTCGGGAACGGTCCTTCGGATGACTTGGTCGATCAGGTCGGGCCGGATCACCGTGTCGCGATCAACACCATCTTGGTGCTGGGTGCTGATCAGAACTGCCTTCAGAGCAACAGGCCAGCCATCGTGGTATTCGTATGTGACCTGGGTCTTTCCGTCGGGACGAAGATACGGAACCTGGCCAGATTTGCGCACATCGGCAAGGCGCTCCGCAAGACGATGTGCAGTCCAGATCGGTAGAGGCAGTAGATCGTCGGTTTCGTTGCAGGCGTAGCCGAACATCACACCCTGGTCGCCTGCGCCCTGCAGGTTCAGGAGGTCTTCGCCGGAGTGACCGCTGCGAACTTCTTCGCTGGCATCGACACCTTGGGCGATATCGGGACTCTGTTCGTCGATCGAAACGATCACGCCACACGTATTGCCGTCGAAGCCGTACAGCGCATTGTCGTAACCGATGCCATTGATCGTTTCACGGGCGATTTTCGGAATGTCGACGTATGCCGTAGTGGTGATCTCGCCGGCGATCACACACAAGCCGGTTGTCAGAAGTGTTTCGCAAGCAACCCGGCCTTCGGGGTCTTCGGCGAGGATGGCGTCGAGTACTGCGTCTGACACCTGATCAGCCATTTTGTCGGGATGACCTTCGGTGACGCTTTCAGAGGTGAAGAGATACGTGCTCATGAGCTGGGGGGTCCGATGTCCTGTCAATGTCGGTTGCGAATAGAAACAATGGCGTCGATAACCGCCCGGGCGACATCTCGCTTGCTCGCGAGGTCGATCTCGACAGGCTCCGCGTCGGGCTGCATCAGCGTAACGGCATTCGTGTCATGACCGAACCCCACCTTCGAAGCGCTCACGTCATTGGCGATGATCAAATCGAGATTCTTCGCCGCCAGTTTCTGCGCAGCGTTTGGCAGGAGATCGTCGGTCTCAGCGGCAAATCCGACAACGAGCTGTCCGTCGCGCTTGGTAGAGCCCAGCGCGGCCAGAATGTCAGGAGTTGGTTCGAGCGCGATTTGAGGCGGACCATCATGTTTCTTGAGCTTGCCTTCAGCAGGCTGAACTGGCCTGAAGTCCGCAACAGCGGCAGCCATGACAATGATGTCGTGATCGGCCGCGGCGCGCTCCATCGCTACCTTCATCTCCGCCGCGGTCTCCACCAGCACGACGTCCACTCCGTGGGCAGCGGGAAGCGATGCTGTGGATACGAGTGTTACAGAGGCGCCCCTCGACGCGGCCTCAGCAGCAATTGCATAGCCCTGCTTACCCGAGCTTCGATTGGCGATCACTCGTACTGCATCGATCGGCTCACGTGTACCACCGGCCGACACCACGACGCTGGCACCTACCAGGTCGTTGGGCGCGAGGACCCGCGCCGCGGCCTCAACAATCAACTGCGGGTTCGCAAGCCGCCCTTTTCCGACGTCGCCTCCGGCCAGGCGTCCGTCAGCCGGATCGACAATGTGCACACCACGATCACGAAGCACAGCGACGTTCTCGACGACGCTCGGGTGTTCCCACATCTCGGTGTGCATCGCTGGGCATACGACCACAGGAGCGCGTGTCGCCAAGAGCGTGTTGGTGAGAAGATCGGTGGAAAGACCCATCCGGTAGGCGGCAAGCAAACGCGCCGTCGCTGGTGCCACAATTATCAGGTCGGCGTTCTGCCCGATTTTGGTATGGGGGATTGGTGTTGTGGCGTTGTTCCACAATTCTGTCTGAACCGGCTCGGACGCCAGAGCGCTGAGTGTCGCTGTGCCCAGGAACTCTCGTGCGCCTGCGGTCATTATCGGAACCACATGGGCACCGGCATCAATCAGCCGGCGGCAGACTTCGACCGCCTTGTACGCGGCGATACCGCCAGTTACTCCGAGAACGATGCGTTTCCCCTCGAGCATCGTCTGCGGGAGTCAGATGTTGAGGTCTTCGCCTGCGGCATCGGCCGCTGCTTGGGCCTCTGCAGCGGCGTCTTCCTCGAGTTCCAGCTCGATCTCGGCCTCAACCTCTTCGGGAGCCTCAGTCCAGATGATCTTGCCTTCGGAAATCTCTTCGAATGCGATCGAAAGGGGTTTGCGTGCGACTGACGAAACCTGCGGCGGGATCATGTGGCCCAGGCCCTCGCCCAGCTGGTTGAAGTACGAGTTGATGTTTCGGGCGCGTCGCGCCGCGAGCGTGACCAGGGAGAACTTGGAATCGACCGTATCGAGGAGCCCCTCGATAGGTGGACTGATCATCGTGTCGTGGTCTAGCGCCATAGTGTTTCTAGCCTACCGGGCTGAGCGCTCCCGAGCGCTGACAATGATCGCAAGCATCTCATCGAGTGTCTTTTCGAGGTCGTCGTTGACAACAACGTGATCGGCCAGACTGCGGCCTATCGGCTCCTCGACTTCGGCTTTCTTCAAACGTGCCAAGACTTTGTCGCTTGGGTCACCGCGTCCTCGAAGCCGGCGTTCCTGCTCTTCGCGAGAAGGTGGCAGCACAAACAGCAGCAGGGCATCCGGGTGGACCTCCTTGACTTGCTGAGCACCATCTACTTCGATTTCGAGCACGACGTCTTGTTCGCTGTCGGGTTCAGGTGACGGGCTGCCGTAATAGTTGCCGAGGAACTCCGTCCATTCGAGGAACCCGCCCGCGGAAATGCGATTCTCGAATGTTTCGGTGTCAGTGAAGAAGTAGCTATCTTCCGGTTCCGTTGGCCGCCGCTGACGGGTGGTCCAGGATCGACTCAGCCAAAGCAGAGGGTCACGGTCAACGAGTGCATCGACAATGGTGCCCTTGCCAACACCGCCGGGGCCTGAAACAACGATGATCAAGACTGTTGGCGCCCGATCAGGAGGCGAGAATCTCCAGGAGCTTCTGCTTCTGCTGCCTTCCGAGGCCCTGCACGCGTCGATTATCGGCGATGCCGACATCTTCCATGACACGCCGAGCCTTGACCTTGCCGACGCCGGGAAGCGACTCGAGCATGGACACAACCTTGAGCTTGCCAACGTTTACGTCGTCGGATTCGAGCGCTTCTGTGAGCGTCATCGAGCCCATTTTCAGCCGGGCCTTGATTTCGGCGCGAGCGGTACGAGCCTCACCCGCTTTCACCAAGGCAGCGGACCGCTGCTCGGGGGTCAACTGAGGAGGTGTTGCCATGAGGTCACGCTAGCGCGGCAACATCGGCCAATCGGTGAATACCGCGAGCCGATGCCCATCGACATAGCTCATGCTGCACGTTGATGGGTGCCGCCGGATCAGCAAATGACGCTGTCCCGACCTGAACCGCGCGGGCTCCGGCCAGCAGAAACTCCGCCGCGTCCCAGCCTGACGCGACACCACCGACGCCGATGACCGGGAGCTCTGGTAACGCCTCATGGACATCGTGTACAGCGCGAACGGCGACCGGGTGGATCGCTCGGCCTGAGAGCCCTCCCCCGCCGGCCCCGAGAGCCGGCTCCAGGGACACCTGGTCGTAGGCCATGCCGAGCAGGGTGTTGATACATGTCACAGCCTCAGCTCCCGCACCGGCGACAGCTTCAGCGACGTCGATGATGCGGTCGGTGTTGGCACTCAACTTGGCCCAGCGAGGCCGACCGCAACCCACCGTCGCGGCCATGACCTCAGCCGAAAGTGCCACGTCATGGGCAAATATCGAGCCACGCCCTTCGAGGTTGGGGCATGACAAATTGACCTCGACAGCGACAACTGCATCCGGGGCTTGAGCCAGAAGATCGGCGGCCTGACGGTATTCGTCAACCGATCGCCCCCAGATGCTCACAACGATCGTGGCACCGGTCGCGATCAAGTCCGGTAGTACCTTTTCGATCCAGTACTCGATGCCGGGCCCCTGCAACCCAATTGCATTGATCATGCCCTGTGATGTCGGATGGACTCGCGGCGCCGGGTTACCGGCCCACTCGTACGCAGCCAACGACTTTGTCACCACCGCACCAAGACCTGCCAGATCGAGATAGGAGGCGAGCTCAGTGCCGTAGCCAGCCGTGCCCGACGCGGTCATTATCGGCGCGGCGAGTTCGACCGATCCGATCTCCACCCTGGTATCGATGTTCGAGTCGGTCACGTGGTCGCAATCTCCGCCTGTTCGGGAATCCGGTGGTATTCCTGCAGCGTCCTCACAGCGAGGTGCTCTTGATCGTGCTCCGCCAGCCCTTGTACCGCCGCTAATGCAGCGTCGATGGTCGTGACACAACTGACCCCGTGCAAGCTCGCGGCTTTGCGGATCTGTTCACCGTCACTACGACCGATCCGACCTCGCGGAGTATTCACGACAAAGGTGATTTTGTCTGCCGCAATGAGATCGACCGCAGTTACCCGTTGATCGTCTGATGAACTCGTCTCCTGCACTTTCGCCACCACCTGATCCACGGGAGAATCGAATCGGGCGAGATAGGCCGCGGTCCCCTCGGTGGCGGCGATACCCAGCCCGAGAGCCCGCAGCCGCTGCGCCACAACGAGCCCGGCAGGTTTGTCCGGGTCCGCCAGCGACAGAAACACGGTGCCTTGTATCGGGAGAATCGTCCCGGCAGCCACCTCGGCTTTGTAGAAGGCCCTGCCGAACGTGTCGGCAATCCCCATCACCTCGCCCGTCGAGCGCATTTCCGGCCCGAGCGCTGGATCCACTTCCGGGAATCTGTTGAACGGCAGCACGGCCTCCTTGACCGAGACGTGGCCACCGATCGGCTCGACAAGCAAACCCTCGGCTCGCAGATCAGCAAGTGTTGCCCCCAGCATCACCCTTGTCGCCACCTTCGCGAGCGGCACGCCAGTTGCCTTGGCGACGAAGGGCACCGTGCGACTGGCACGGGGGTTTGCCTCGATGACATAGACCGTGGTGCCGGCGACTGCGTACTGGACGTTGATCAACCCGCTGACGTCAAGCCTCTTGGCGATCGCCACCGTGTACGACTCGATCACCTCTACCACCCACGAGGGCAGAGTCGGAGGTGGAAGAACACACGCTGAATCGCCGGAGTGCACGCCGGCTTCCTCGACATGCTCCATGACGCCACCGATCAGCACCTCGCCGGTGTGGTCCCGTATCGCATCGACATCGACCTCGGTTGCGTCCGCGAGGAATTGATCGATCAGTACCGGCCGCTCGGCCGACAGCCCACCTTCTCTTCCGAGACTTCCGAATCCGGCCAGTTCGGCCATCGCACGAGCGAGGTGGTTGCGGTCATGGACGATCTGCATGGCGCGACCACCGAGTACGTAGCTCGGGCGGACAAGGACCGGAAATCCGATCTCATCGGTGATCGCCAGCGCCTGCTCCAGGTCGATCGCCGTACCCCCGGGAGGCTGAGGAATACGCAGCTCGTCACAAATTACATTCCACCGCTCCCGGTCTTCCGCAGCGTCGATCGAGTCCGGCGAAGTGCCGGCTACGAGCTCGACCGGAATCTCCCCTGAGAGTTTGAGAGGCGTTTGTCCACCGAGGGAGACAATCACCTTCTCGGGCTGCTCCGCGGCAAGCACGTTGAGAACGTCTTCCTTGGTCAAAGGCTCGAAGTAGAGCCGATCCGACGTGTCGTAGTCGGTCGACACAGTCTCGGGGTTGCAGTTGATCATGATCGTCTCGTAGCCGGCTTCGCGCAGTGCAAACGAGGCATGAACGCAGCAATAGTCGAACTCGATTCCCTGGCCGATCCGGTTGGGTCCCGAGCCGAGGATCACAACCTTCTGACGGTCGGACTCACGCACTTCACTCTCGTCTTCGTATGTGGAGTAGTGGTACGGCGTTTGCGCCTCGAACTCCGCAGCACACGTGTCGACGGTCTTATACGTCGGCAAGACGCCCACCAGTTCGCGGGCGGCGCGCACTTCTTGCTCTGGAAAGTCCCACAGGTAGGCCAGTTGCGCGTCGGCGAATCCGAGCTGCTTTGCACGTCGCCACGAACGCTTTGTCATCGAATCGATACCGTCAATTGCCAGAGCCGATCGTTCCTCGACGATCAACAGCAGTTGGTCGAGAAACCACGGGTCGATGCGGGTCACCTCATGGACGAGATCCGGCGAAATCCCCCGATGGAGCAACTCCGCGGTCTGCAGAATCCGGTCGGGTGTTGCGACGGCGGCCATCGCCAGCAATTCGTCGTCGGGAATCTCAGCGAGTTGCATCTCCGCCGGATCACAGTTCAGGCCCAGGCGACCTTGCTCCAGCGAGCGCAAGGCCTTTTGCAGGCTCTCTGGGAATGTACGCCCGATCGCCATCACCTCGCCCACCGACTGCATCTGCGTCCCGAGGACCCCGGTAGTTCCCGGCAGTTTCTCGAACGCCCACCGAGGAATCTTGGTAACGACGTAATCGATGACAGGCTCAAAACAAGCCGGCGTCGCGACCGTTATGTCGTTTTCGATTTCGTCGAGGGTGTATCCGACAGCCAGGCGGGCGGCGATCTTTGCAATCGGGAATCCAGTTGCCTTGGATGCAAGCGCGGAGGATCGTGAGACTCGCGGGTTCATCTCGATGACGACTTGGCGACCGCTGGCCGGATCAACAGCGAACTGCACATTCGAGCCACCCGTTTCGACTCCGACCCTGCGGATACATGCGAGCGCCGCATCGCGCATGTCCTGGTACTCGACATCGGTGAGCGTCTGAATTGGAGCAACGGTGATCGAATCACCTGTGTGAACCCCCATCGGGTCCACATTCTCGATCCCGCAGATGATCACGCAGTTATCGGCATGATCACGCATCACTTCTAGTTCGTACTCCTTCCAACCGGCAATCGACTCCTCGACCAGAATCTCACTGATCGGGCTCGCGGAAATCCCGTTCACGACGATCCGTTCGAACTCCTCTATGGTCGAGGCGATCCCTGTTCCTCGCCCGCCCAAGATGTATGCGGGTCGAATGATCACGGGCAACTCGATCCTTTCGAGAATCGCGAGCGCTTCGTCGTACGTATGAGCGGTCCCGGAAAGCGGCACATCGAGGCCGATCTCGATCATCGCCCGTTTGAAGATCTCCCGGTCTTCGGCCGTAGCTATCGCTTCGGCGTTTGCGCCGATCATCTCAGGCGTACCCTCCACGCCGATCAAACCCCGTTCGAAGAGTTCCATCGCCAGGTTCAGCCCGGTCTGGCCTCCGAGAGTCGGAAGCACGGCGTCAGGCTGTTCACGTTCGATGATCGCCGCCAGAACCTCCCAGGTCAGTGGCTCGATGTATGTCGCGTCGGCAAAATCTGGATCTGTCATGATCGTTGCCGGATTGGAGTTGGCGAGGATGATCCGATATCCCTCTTCGCTCAGGACACGGCAGGCCTGCGTACCCGAGTAGTCGAATTCACACGCCTGGCCGATCACGATCGGGCCGGACCCGATGATGAGGATCGATTGGATGTCGGTGCGTTTCGGCATCAGCGAACTCCAGTGCCGGTGATCATCTCAGCGAACTGATCAAACAAATAGTTCGAGTCATGAGGCCCAGGGTTGGCCTCGGGGTGATGCTGCACACTGAAGGCCTGTTCGCCGATGACCTGGAACCCCTCACATACGCCATCGTTCAAGTTGAGGTGCGTCATCGTGGCCTTACCACCGAGCGAGTCGGGGTCGACCGCGAAGTTGTGATTCTGGCTTGTGATCTCCACGCGATCGGTCAGGAGGTTCTTCACGGGATGGTTCCCGCCATGATGGCCGAATGGCAGCTTCACGGTGCCCGCGCCAATCGCTCGACCGAGGAGTTGATGTCCGAGACAAATGCCGAATATCGGAACGGTCCCGAGCAGACCGCTGATTGTCTCCACGCCATACGGAGCCATTTCCGGGTCGCCAGGGCCATTGCTGAGAAAGACACCAGCAGGGTCGCGGGCCAAGATGTCGGCTGCACTGGTCGTGGCGGGAACCACGTCGACGGTTCCGAACCGCGCCAGGTTTCGGGCAATATTTCGCTTCATCCCGAAATCGATGGCCACGATGCGGGTCCTGGTGTCAGGGTCGACACAGTCCACTGTGTAGCTCTCCGGCACCGTCACCTCTCTAACCAGATCGACACCATCAGTTCCGGGCTCGGCGATTGCCGCCGCGAGCAGATCTTGCTCGGCAATGGAGCCGAACGCTCCGGGCATTGCACCGGTCTCGCGCAGCAGCCGCGTGAGACGTCGCGTGTCGAGTCCGCTGATACCCGGCACTCCGCGCTGCTCGAGCATCGAACCGAGATCGCTCTCCGCTCTGAAGTTGGAATATCGGCGAGCAAGGTCGCGTACCACCACTCCACGACAGAAGGTTCCGCGCGATTCGAAGTCGGTGCTGTTGACTCCGTAGTTACCGATGTGCGGTGATGTGAACGTGATGATCTGCCCTGCGTAGCTCGGATCAGTGATCACCTCCTGGTAGCCCGACATCACCGTGTTGAAGACGACCTCACCGGTTGCAACCTCACGTTCGGCCCCGATCAGTTCCCCCTCGAAGACGCTGCCATCTGCGAGTACCAGTGCCCCCTCGCGCACCGCCGCCCTCATTCCAGACCTCCCACAACTTTGATGGCCGCTCCGCGCATACCTCGAGAATGCATGATCATGCAGGCTAGTGGATGTCGATTCATTTGCCTTCGAGCTTCCCGTCGATGACGACCGGGTCGCCATTGAAGACTGTGTGTCTGACCCGTCCCAGCAGCGGGACACCAACGTATGGAGTGTTGTGACTCTTGCTGACCAGCTGAGCCGGCACGACTTCCCACTCGATCGATGGATCGAAGATCGTGAGGTTGGCCGGCTCGCCAGGCTCGATCGGGCGGCCGTGCCGATCGGCGATACCCGCGATGGCAGCCGGCTTCCACGACATTGCCGCGATGATGTCGGCGAGCGGCATCTCGAGGTGCGCTAGCGCGACACCGAGCGCGGTCTCGAGACCGATCATTCCCGGAGGTGCCTGATCAAGCGGCCGCTCCTTGGACTCCGGAACGTGGGGCGCGTGGTCTGTGGCAATTGCATCGATCGTCCCATCGGCAAGGCCCTCGCGTACCGCCGCCAAGTCGTCAGGCGTGCGCAAGGGAGGATTGACCTTGTACAGGGCGTTGTAGGAAACAAGCATCGAGTCGGTGAGGCTGATGTGGTGCGGCGTCGCCTCAGCGGTGACTCGCAACCCGTCGGCCTTCGCCGCGCGCACCAGTGCAACGCTCCCAGCCGTTGACAGGTGCAGGAAATGCGCGCGGGCTCCGGTCAACCGGACGAGTTCGATATCGCGATGCACCATCAACTCTTCCGCCAGTGACGGCCACCCTGGCAGACCCAGCTTGCTGCAACACTCCCCCTCGTGCATCACTGCTCCGGCCGTCAGCGATTCGACCTCGCAATGCTGGGCGAGCGTCACGTCGAGTCCGCTGGCGTATTCGTATGCACGACGCATCAGGAGCGGGTCCTGAACGCCATTGCCGTCATCGGTAAAGATCCTCACCCCGGCATCCGCCAACTCTGCAAACGGGGTCAGCTGCTTCCCCTCACGTGAGACTGTGAGCGACCCAGACGGCAGCACTTCACACCAACCAGCTCGTTCGCCTTGGCGGCGGACGAAGTCAACCACCTCGACGCAGTCTTGCGTGGGGTCTGTATTCGGCATCGCAACGACCGCCGTGAACCCGCCCAATGCAGCCGCGCGGCTTCCGGTTTCGATCGTCTCAGCATCTTCACGACCTGGCTCGCGTAAATGCACATGAAGATCGACGAACCCTGGGCTGAGCACACAACCTGAGGCGTCGATCACACGATCTTGACCGTTAGCGCTGAGATCGGGTCCGACCTCGGCAATGAGCCCGCCGTCTACGCGCACGTCAACAGGCCGCTCGCCATTTTGATCTATCACCTTTGCATCCGTGATGAGAAGACTCATTCGCTGCTTCCTTCCAGTGTTTCTGCGGAACCCGGCCCGGCACCGAGGAGGTCGAACAGCACTGCCATGCGAACCGCAATCCCGTTGGCTACCTGCTGAGTGATAACGGCACCCGGAAGTTCAGCGGGATCGACCGCGATTTCTACTCCCCGATTCATGGGCCCGGGGTGCATCACCAGCGCATTCGGGCTGAGCCGTTCGGCGCGCTGCGGCGTGAGACCGAACCGAGTCGTGTACTCACGCAGGCTCGGAACATGTGCCTCGTTCATTCGTTCACGTTGCATCCGGAGCAGATAGAGCACGTCCACATCCTCGATCAACGCGTCGAGGTCCTCAGTAGTGGGCTCATCGACCATCGGCGGCAGCAGCGTTCGCGGAGCAACGAGAGTCACGTCGGCGCCCAGAAGGCGAAAGATCGCCGTTGTACTGCGGGCAACACGACTGTGTTTCACATCACCGACCATGGCGATGCGCAGCCCTTCCAGACCGCCCGTTCTCTTGAGCGCCGTGCGCACCGTGTAGGCATCGAGCAACGCCTGGGTCGGATGAGCGTGCCATCCGTCGCCAGCATTGATCACGCTTGCTTGCGTCCAATCGTCGACCATCCACGGAACTCCACTCGAGCCGTGCCTGATGACGAAGGCGTCGACACCCATCGCGGCGATCGTTTCGATGGTGTCACGAAGGCTCTCACCTTTGTTCAGGCTCGACTGCGCGACAGAGAAAGTCATCGTGTCGGCCGACAGCCGCTTTGCCGCAGTCTCGAAGCTCAGTCGCGTTCGAGTCGAGTTCTCGAAGAATACGTTGCACACGGTCTTGCCGCGAAGAGCCGGAACCTTCGGGTTCGGTCTCCGGTTGACTTCGGCCATGTGGTCAGCCAGGTCGAGGATGTGGAATACCCCCTCAGCGCCGAGTTCATCGATCGACAACAGCGATCGAGCCCCGCGCGAGCCCGCGCTCTGCTGCTGCCCAGGCTGGCTCATGAAATCTCGACGCCGTCGGAAGTCACTGACACATTCTCTTCGCCACTGGTCGGCAGGTTTTTGCCGACGTAGTCGGGACGGATAGGGAGTTCTCGATGACCTCGGTCGACGAGCACGGCGAGCTGAACGGACTTGGGCCGGCCATAGTCGGCAATGGCATCTAGCGCGGCGCGAACTGTCCGGCCGGTATAGAGCACGTCATCGACCAGCACCACGGTTGCCCCATCGATATCGAATTCGAGTTCGCTCACCGATCCCGGCGCTACCGGTCTGAGTCCGATGTCATCGCGGTACAGGCTGGCGTCGACCGAACCTACCGGAACAGATGCATTGCCGGGCTCTCGTTCCTCGATGCGAGCGATCTCCGCGCCGAGCTCGCGGGCCAGCCAGACGCCGCCGCGTTGGATCCCGACCAGAACAACACCGTCAAGGCCACGATTGCGCTCGATGATCTCGTGAGCCATGCGTGTTGTCGCTCGCCGAACATCACCAGATTCGAGTACTCGCTTGGCTGCGGAGGCAGCACCGGCCAGCTGATCGTCAGGCATTCTTTCCTTTCCGTATGGGCCTCTCTGGACCCGCTTCACGGTCGATCCGCAAGGTACCACCATCTCCATGCGCGCGAGACATGGCTCGACACTTCAACGAAGACTTTTTGTCAATCCGTTGGCAGAGGCTCGATGTCAGTGCCGCCCGCAGGTAGTTCGACCGACCGGTCACGCTCGTACAAGACCCATCGCTCGTTTCGGCCGACCTCATCGAAAGCGACGGCGATCGCCTCCCAGTCCCCGACCAATTGTTCATCGCGGCTGGTCGGAATTATCACGTACTCGACGCCGTCGGCACGCGCCCCAAGGCGCGATCCTTCGAGCGATGCATCGGGCCCGTACAACACGACGCGAAACGGCGTGGGAAATTGATAGATCTCACTTCGGTGCGCTAGGTGGGGCGTCAGCCGGTAGTGGGCGGCCACGCTCGCATCAGCTGGGATTTCAGCCATCAACTTGCGTGCTGTTACGGCATATTCGTTATTCGGATCGCCGTAGTACAAAGCATTGCGCCCCCACGGGATAGGCGACCACATGAACGCTGTCACCATCGTCGTTGCCGCGAGAACTATCACCGCGATCAGACGTACCGGTACCGCAATAGTCTGGCCGGCTTGCCCAGTGATACGCCGGTCACGCATTGCCCCGATGGCGTAAACAGTTCCGATGGCCAGGGCCGGCACCGCCACCAAGCTGTAGTGGTACTCGACTTGGAACTGGTACCAGAAGGTGCTCAAGACGTTGGTGAAGAGTACCAGTGCGCTGATCAGGGCAACATCGGGCAGTCGCGCGAAAAGCCACGCAAACGGAGCTGTCATCTGCCAGATGTACCACGGACGATCACCGCTGCGTAGATGGTCGACCAGATCGGTGGGATTGGTGATCGCCGTATCGATCACGCCGCGCGGTCCGCCAAACGGGATCCGCCAACCGTTCCGAGTAGGCACCCCGATCAGACTGCGCATCACCAACAACATCGCAACAGCCATGAAGGCAAGTGAGCCGAAGATCGTGAGTAAGCCAATCCGACGATTCCGTTTCAGTGCCACCCAGATACCGAGCGGAACAATCACAAGAGATACATCTTCTTTCACCAACAGGGAAAGAACAACGAATACGGCATAGAGGCGCCACCTGGATTCGAGCGCGAAGTAGATCGCAAACCCAACAAATACTCCCAGGAAGGCATCGGGGTGGAAGTTCTCCAGATTCGCCCAACCAACAGCAGGATGCAGGAGGTAAACCCCTGCTCCCACGAGTGCCAGCCATTCCGAACCGAGCCGACGACGACCATAGAGGAAAACCGGGATTGCTCCCGCCGCGATTGCCGCCGACTGAGCAAAGAACATCGTTCCGGCTGCCGGAAAGAGCCAGTAGAACGGCACGAGAAAGAGGAGTACGAAGGAAGTGTGGTCCCCTAGAAGATTTCGCCCCATCATCGTGACGAACGGGGCATCGAAACGAGAGAGCAGCCAGATGCCCTGGTCGTACAGCCCGGAGTCGTATGACGCGGTTCCCAGTGAGTGGTGAATGTCGAGGGAACGCTTGGTGAAATACCACGCCCAGGTACTCAACGCGATCACCATGATGATCTGTGGTACTGATGGCCAGACGAGGGCTAACGGCCTCACTTGGTTCGGGGCGCCCTCACCATCCGCTTCTCCATCCCCGTCGCCTCCATCGATGACCCCGCCTTCAGCGATCTCATCGATGGTGGCCGACTCGGACATTCCCCTACTTTCGCAGGTCGTCGGCCAACGCCGACAGCACACCGTTCACAAATCGCCCGCTGTCATCCGTGGAGAAACGCTTCACGAGGCCTACCGCCTCGTCCAATACCACAGCAACAGGGACGTCAGGTCGCTCCGCCAGTTCGAATGCACCCAGCCGGAGTACGTTCAGGTCCAGTATCGGCATTCGCTCGAGCGTCCACCCCTTCGCGCGAGTCGCAATTGCAGCATCGAGGCGGTCCCGGTGTTCCTCGACCCCTTTGACCAGGAGTGTCGTCAGTTCATCCGGTTCCAATACCTGCAATGCAAGCGCATCCGAAGGAACTATTGCCTTGGAGTGAGCTTCGTAAAGCAGGTACAGAGCGCGCTCGCGCGCATCTGAGCGTTCATCTGGTCGCGGAATGCTCGGCATGGTCTCGTGGTGGATTCAGGTCTGGGTCAGACGCGCGTGATGTAGTCGCCGGAACGAGTGTCAACCTTGACCTTGTCACCGATCTCGACGAACAACGGGACCTGCAGCACATGGCCCGTTTCAAGCGTCGCGGGCTTGCGCGCTCCCGACACTCGATCGCCCTGAACTCCGGGTTCAGTCTCGCTGATTGTCAGCTCGACTGAAGCGGCAATCTCGACCCCGATGATTTCACCCTGATACATGGCAATTTGGGCGATCATCTGCTCGGTGAGATAGCTCGCAGCATCGCCAAGGGCGGCTGGCGGAACGTTCATCTGGTCATAGGTCGTTGTGTTCATGAAGACGTAGTCATCACCGTCTTTGTAGAGGAACTGCATGTCCTGACGATCAACAATCGCCTGCTCGACCTTGATACCGGCGTTGAACGTCTTGTCGATCACCGCAGCGGTACGAACGTTACGGATCTTCGTCCGGACGAATGCACCGCCCTTACCTGGCTTGACGTGCTGGAACTCGACGACTTGGAACAGGCCGTTTTCTAGTTCGAGCGTGATTCCGTTCTTCAAGTCATTGACGGAGATCTGCGGCATGTTCGGTCCTTATGGTCTGGTTGTGGCTTAGCTGTCGCCCGGAAACGGTCGCTGGGGCGTGTGGGTCAACACACGCGATCCGTGCTCGGTGACAACGAGGAGATCCTCGATCCGGAATCCACCGAAGCCGCCACGATAGAGGCCAGGCTCGATCGTCACCACGTTGCCCGGTTCGAGAATTTCGGCCGAAGCTTGCGAATGGAACGGGTTCTCGTGGATGTCGAGCCCAACACCGTGGCCTGTTCCATGAACAAACCAGTCGCCGAAGCCCGCATTCTCAAATACGTCGCGGCAGGTCGAGTCGATCTGTTTCGCTGTCACTCCTGCACGCAGCGCTTCCATTCCTGCTAGCTGGGAATTCGCTACAAGTTCGTAGATCGCTCGTTGTTGCTCAGTAGGTGACCCGATCACATATGAGCGGGTCATGTCGGAGTGATAACCCTCGACCAGCGCACCGACATCGATGATGACCGTGTCGCCCTCCACAATGGTGCGTCGACTCACTTCATGGTGCG
>Ga0209013_10002343_pt1 | contig 17192 bp, 18 predicted proteins | sample Cruoilmetagenom2_FD_187291 | JGI IMG/M metagenome (GOLD analysis project Ga0209013, IMG submission 187291) | Oil polluted marine microbial communities from Coal Oil Point, Santa Barbara, California, USA - Sample 2 (SPAdes) (version 2) | ecosystem: Environmental > Aquatic > Marine > Oil seeps ...
CTTGCGCCTTTTTTATAAGCTCTTGCATATTTTGTTTTGGTTTTGTTTTGAATAGACCTTGCATCATTGACAAGAGCATACATACCCTCCGTTCCCATATTTCCCTTAGCCTATTATTATACTTTAGCTAAGTGGAGAATGAAAATCGGTGCTATTTTTGTTTTGATAGTTTATTGGACGAAATTAAAAGTATCTACACGATTTATTTCATCTCTATAAAATAGTGTTTTAGTTTTAATGGATTTATTTTTGATCTTTGTTCTTTTTGTTTTCGTGTTTTTCAGCTTTACGTTCTTCCTTTAAAGCTTTCTTTTCTTCTTTATGTTCTGCTTGTAATGCTTTGCGTTCTTCTTTTTGTTCTTGTTGTAGTGCTTTTCTTTCTTCTTTTTCAACTTGTTTAGTTTCTTTTTTAGTTTGTTCTACTGATTGTTTCACTACTGGTGCTTCTTCAACTGGCTTTACTACAGGTGTTTCCGTTACAGGTACTTCAGTTTTTGGCTCTTCTGTTACTGGAGGCTGTACGATAGGATCTTCTTTTATAGGTTCAACTTGCTTAGGTTCTTCTTGTTTGATTGGTTCTGGTGTTTCTACTTGTTTTGCTTCAAATTTTGCAATAGCGCGTTCTGCATTGCGTTTTATCGCTGCTTTAGCAGTTTCGTTTCCTGCATTTTCATAAGCTTTAGAAAGGGCTGCTAAGTTTCCAGCTGTATATCCTTCTGGAATTTCAATATCCATTCCTACCGTATCGCCAGTTGTAACAACCGGTGTCACAGTGTCAGGAGTAGAAGTTTTCGGTGCATCGACAGTTTCCGTTTCCTTTTGATTAAACACGTCTTTCAAGTCTACCGTATCAAACAGATTTTCGTTTGCCCATGCATAACTTGCTCCTGTTACAGTCATTGTAGCTACTAATAATGCTGCTCCCGTTTTTTTAAATTTCATCTGCAAAGTCTCATCACCTCGTGTTATTATTTCGGCTTTTTGTTCCGACACTTAGTTATTCGAAGGGGTTGTCCTTTTTATGGGGGTCGCGTAGAGAGAATTTTATTTTTACTTGCGGATGAGTACGGAATACTGGCGGTTGCTGGATGGACACCCGCTCACGGGGGGCCGTTACACTGGCGGAGCGACGGCTTTTACTAGCGGAAAGGTCGGTTTATCCAATGTATTAACCAACAAAAAAACGAGCGCATAATAGCGTTCGTTTTTGGTGGATCGTTATTTATTTTTTGGGAGTACATTCATGCCTTGCAGTAGTGTTTTGGCGTCTTCGTTTAAATACTGTTTTATTTCTTCATTGATAAAAAGTTCTGCATTGTTATTCACTATTAGTTTAAGACCTGTGAGATCGAATTTTGTAGCGTACTTATTTATAGAATAGATGACGGTCATTTCATGACGGCTTAATGGTTTTTCATCTGTCTCTATCTTCTGTTTGATAATGTCAAACATAGCCCTAGAATTGCCACGTAAGAGTTGTCTATTTTTTGTTAGTATTTCTATGTTTTCTTCGATATACTTTCTGGCTGATACTAAGTCTAAACTATCAATACTTTTATTTAGTTGTTTTAATAGTTCTGGAAAGTCCATAATATCTTCCGCCCCTTTTGCAAAATAGCCTTTTTATTAGTATAGGCTAAAGGATTACCAGTGTATATGGACACATTGCACCTGGATCAACGTCATTTATTTATCTTCAATGAGTGGGATGAATTCTGCGAGATACTTTTGAATTAAGTTGAATTTCCGAAATAAGTCTAAAGAACTATAATTTACTTGTGCGTTTTCTTTTTTTCCATAAATCTTCTGCTGCTCCTGAGCCTAGCATAACACCTGCTACGATTAAGATTAGTCCAAGGAAATGGTTGAGGTGTAACACTTCACCTAGGAATATGGCAGAAATTATTAATGCGAACAATGGGTTTAAGTTCATGAATATCGCTGCTTTCGTTGCACCTGCTTGACCTATAGCATAATTGTACATAAGGTGGCCAATTGCGGTACTGACTACTGCAGAAGCAAAGAAAACTGTCCAAAAGGTTGGTGTTGTTGTAGCAAATTGTTTAATAGCACCAGGTTCTTGAATAAAACTAATGATAAATAGGAATACCGCTCCTATTAGTAGCATATAGACTGTTAGTAATCGCGGATCCAATGTTCTAGCCGCCTTGCTAACGATCATAAAGCTTAATACTTGTACAAATATTGCTAAAAATACATAGAGGTCGCCTAGATTTGCTCCCATCGTTTCGCCACCTATTAGGATGGAAACTGCAATCCCTGCTAGACCAAATACTAGACCTAACCATTGAAACTTTGATGGGTAGTATTTTAAAATGATTGCTGCTGATATTGCCGTCAGCATTGGTCCTGTCCCTAGGATTAATCCGCCATGAGTGGCACTTGTGATCGATAAACCCATATTTAGAAAATAGTGATGGGCTACTACATTAGTGAGCGTGCCTAGTAAAATGTACTTCCATTCATTGCGAGTTGGTGTACGCAATAGTTTCATTTTCCATAAAATCAGTACTACGACCAATCCCGCGACGAGTATCCGGAACGCGGTTAGCGTTACGGGTGGGACTGCTTCCACCATGTATTTTAATAGTGAGACGTTAGCTCCCCAAGCGAACATGACAAATACGAGCATTGCATATATTTTCCACTGTTTCATCTGAGGATCTCCTTGTTAATATATATATTTTGTTTTATTGATTAATAAACTGAATGACACATAGGCAATGAATGATAGGACAACCGGGATTACCACCGTATGTAGGTCAAATAAGTTTCCGTATGCCAAATTGTAAAAATGGAGCGCAATATAGGAAACGATTCCTGTAATCATGGATGCAATTGCTCCGTATTTATTGCCATATGACCAATATAAGCCTAGCACAATTGGCCAAATAAAGGCTGCCTCAAGCCCTCCAAAAGCAAATAAGTTTAAGAAAATTAATAGTTCTGGTGGATTCAATGCCAATAAAAAGACAATGCTGCCTAAAATTGCAGTGACCCCAAAACTTAACGTTTTCACTTTCTTTTCTGTTGCATTTGGGTTGATATAGTTAATATAAACATCCTTTACAATAGAAGAACTTACAAGAATTAGTAAGGAATCTACTGTGGACATGATTGCTGCAAGCGGTGCAGCTAGTACAATACCAGCGAGCCATGCAGGTAGAACTTTCAATGCAACAAGCGGTATAACCGTATCTGCCACTTCAATACCAGGCATAACCGGACGTGCAAAAATACCAATGAGATGCATATTCAACATAATAAAACCTGTGACAAGCGTTCCGATTACTAATGCACGGTGCATTGAGCGTGTATTTTTATAAGACATTGCGCGCACTGCCATTTGTGGAAGCCCGACGACTCCTACTCCTACTAGTATCCAAAATGACGATACATAGGCAGCAGATAAATTCCCTTCATTGCCGTATGGCGTAACAAGGTTTGGATTTTCGTTCAATAGATCCTCCATAATATTAGGCACTCCGCCACCTGCAATAATAACTGCAATTAATAATACAAGTGTCCCAACTACCATGACGCCACCTTGCACTGCATCTGTCACCGCCACTGCGCGGAAACCACCGATAACTACGTAAACGAGGACCGAAATAGCAAAAATAAATAATGCCGTCGTATACTTCATGCCAGTTAGCGACTCGATTAAACGACCGCCACCAACCCACTGGGCTGTCATTGCCGAAAATAAAAAGATAATAATACTAGCAGCCGCAAGTAATACAACCGCTTTACTATTGCTATAACGGACTTTCAGAAAATCAATTAGAGTAATGGCATTATATTTCCGAGCTAATATCGCAAATTTTTTCCCAAGTATAAGGAGCACGAAATAACTCGTCACTACTTGCGTCATCGCAAGTAAAACCCAGCCAAATCCCATTGTGTATGCCGTTCCTGGTCCACCCAGGAAACTAGATGCACTACCATAAGTAGCTACCATCGTCATGGCTAGCACAAATCCGCCAAGCTCTCGTCCACCTAAAAAGTATTCCTGTAAAAAGCCACCTGTGGATGCTTCTAATTTTCTACTGGACCAAAAGCCAATGAAAAAAATAATGGCTAGGAAAATGACCATCGGGATGATTACTTGTATATTCACTGTTCATCCCCCTCTTCCTCTAACGAAACATCCTTCAATACGAATTTCACCAGTACAATAACTGTAATTGCCACCAGAATAAAACCGACAATACAACTATAAAAGAACCAATCTGGAAATCCGAGAATATACGAATACTCCTCTACCGGTTTTGAGCCGAGTCCATACGCAAAACCAAACCACCATATAAAATGCACAATCGCAAGCGTAACACCAATCAGTGCCTCCCTATGTGCAATCTTAAACCTAGGGTCCATTTCATCCACTCCTACCGTTCATAATGTTACTCTAGTATAACGAAGATAAATTCAGTTGTTAATAGGGTTATTGGAAGTTTTGGAGTTTAGCATGTCTCTCATCTATGGCTATCTCACTCTCGTATGAAGACATATCTCTCTCTTATAAACTGATTTCGCTCTCGTATAAGTGACACTCTCTTGTATACGCCTGCCACACTCTCATATAGAGGCTATTCTCTCTCGTATAGCTAGAAACCTCTCTCATACAGCCACTTCTCCAAAAAAACAACCGAACAGCGCAATGCTTTTCGGTTGTTATCTTAACATTTATTTGTAGGTTAAGTACTTCACATAATCTTTCCAGCTGACAGATTTGATGCTGTTCCAAGTGGGAAGGTCTACTGGGAATGGTAGAAATACTTCGGCATCGTCTGTTTTTTGGACAGCATTGAGGACAATGTTCCCATCGCTAAGTCCTTCTGAAAGGATGGCATGCTGTTTCAAATCGAATGGTACGGTAACAGGTGTACGAGCGATTCTGCCGTCACTAGTGAGCGTATATACTTCTGCCATTTCTTCAGAGCGGTTGAGTAGCCATTTTGAATTTACTTGGACCGCATTCTCTGCTTGGTTTGTAGTGATTACAGAATTGAGATTTGCTGCAAATGGTAAAATCTCCAGTTGTTCTACTAACTGAATACTCACTTCATAGACAGGTTCGTTCGTTTCCTGTGCAAATTGTTCGTATGCTGTTAGCCACTTAGACGCATTTGCAGGTACTTGGACTTTGGTTAAAATGTTTCCCTCAACTACTCCTTCACGGTGAGTTGAGTAGTTTTTCACGCTTTGTCCTTCTTCAATATCATGCCATTCGGATTCTTTTACATACGTGATGACTGATTTTTCATTTGTAAATAAGTGTATAAAATATTTCCCATTCCGTTCATCAATAGCTGAAACAGTACCACTTATTGGGCTTAATAAAGATAGAGCCCCTGAATCTTGTGCAAGCTGAGCATCCACAATTTGAAGTTTACGATCTACTTCTGCTAGTTTTTGTCTAGCTTCTGCAATACCCTGAGCAAAGTTACCATCTTGGGATACATTGACGTCCACTTGAACATTTACATCGACAATTTCATCCGCCGAACCACCAGTTGCCTGGCCATCCCCTGATGAATTAGAATCTGCTCCATAACGCTCAGACTCCAAATCGCTAATAATCATATTAAGCTCTGACTGCTCTTGCATATAAGCCTGTTGCTCTGTTTCCCATAATAACCGCTGGTCTTCAGCGGAGTTCGTTTTGAGTGTTGCAAGGTCAGACCCTTCCTCTACGGAATCTCCTTCTGCGACAACAACATCATTTACAGCTTCTACATCAATTGTAACGGCCATCTCATTAGCAGGAACTACGATAGATTCTTTTTCTAGTTCTTCAGCGTATGTATTTTCATTCACACGTTCATATTCACTCACGTAAAATGTCCGACTGATTTGGCTTTTATCCGAATAGATTAGGATTGCATTAGCCCCGATAAAAGTAGCAACCACTATGGATATTCCTATAGTTAACCATTTATTCATTTGGTTTGCCCCCCTTCGACCCATGTTTCAATTGGGAGTACTTCAAAACCTGCTGTAATAAGAGCTAAAATAACTTGGATTACTACTAATATGAAGAATAGATTGCGAGCAGATAGTGTTGTAAAAGCTCGGATAAAATGAAATTGAATAGCAATTATTAAAGCGGTAATCAAAGATAACTCATTGAAGAAATGATTGAAATAAGAATGCTCTAGAAAAGTAGCTGCTAGTGGTCCGAATGAAAGGACTGAATAATCTGTTGCGTAGCCAACTACTGCATATAAGAAGTAGTTAAATGCTTGTTCCATTAACAATAGCGCAACGACGAATAATTGTATTACCGCTACTTTAGATAAGTCTACATTAGTAATTTTATGTAAAATGAATGATATCACAAAGAAATGGAAGGCCATATATAATAATGACCAAATAATAGTTCCTATTAAAGAGATAATTCTAGCAATCGTAAAAGTATCTTCGTAGCCGTTGACAAATAGGGTGGTTAGCTGTTCCGTATGTATTCCCCAAATATCTCTTAGCGCATACAACAGAACTCCAAATATCGCAACGAACCATACGCGACTCTGAAAGTCTCGCATCGTTGCATCTTCTTTTAATGATACAACGAGCTCGTTTCTTTTAAAAAGATATTTCCAAAATCGAAATTCAAAAAACATTCCAGTGTTCCCCCTCTTATGGTTGAACAGTTACTTCCACATAAGCACCATTTTTCATCATGATTCCTGCACTACTTTGGAAAGTAGGATGGATGAGTAGTAAATAGGTTGCTCCTTTTTCAAGTGGTGCTGTTGGTATGACAACGAACTGTTTCGATGATTTTGTTTTAATTGTTACCGGAACTGTATTAGTAGTTCCTAGTTTTACTAATTCCACTTTTTGTTTTATGTTTTGTACTACAGTATTGGAGAAAGTTATTGTAAATTGTTTCGTTGTCGATACATTATGTAATGCGGGCATTTTTTTATAGTTGTTGTTTGCTTCTACTAATGCGTCTTTATGTGCTTGTAATAATTCTTTGCCGGCTTCTGTTTCATAGTGTGGTATGACGCCTGTTTTGTGAATAGGAGTACCCTTAGGTCCTGTAAAGTTTGCAACTGTCAATTTTAAAATAGATTCGTCAGAAAGACTAAAAAATGATTGCATGGAACCTTTTCCATATGTCTTTTGCCCATAGAGAGTTGCTGAGTTTTGATCTAGCAACGCTGCTGCAGTCATTTCAGATGCACTTGCGCTATATCCATTCACTAGTACTTTGGTGTTAGCAGGAAACAACGAGGATTGCTTCGTCGATTTAGTTAAAGAAGTTTTTTTAGTGGTAATAATTTTAAATGCATCGGGACTGTTTGGAAAAAGACCAATAAGTTCTTCTGCGGTATGTACATATCCTCCACCATTATTACGTAAATCCAGTATAAACGAAGTTGCCCCTTTCTTTTGAAGGTCAATTTTTGCATTCTGAACAAGGACTGCGCCATCATCAGAAAATGTATTCATGCTGATATAGCCAATATTTCCTGCCAATAGTTCTTTTGTTACTGCAGGAATCGTAAATTTCTTGCGCGTTATATTATACAGATGTTTCGAATTATTATCTTTCAATATGTGTAATTTGACAGTTGTACCTTCTATACCTGTGATAATCGAAGATGCTTGTTGAATTGCCATGCCAATTGTAGAGACCCCGTCAACTGATAAAATAATATCACCTGGTGAGATACCAGCTTGTTCAGCTGCTCCTCCTTCAACTATACTAATAATTTGAATTCCTTTCGCATGTTCTTCAATTGTTACGCCAATTCCAGTCGTCGTATTATTAATGGAGTTCGTATATGCCTCAAATTCTTCCTTCGTAAAATAAGTAGAATAGGGATCTAACTGTTCTATTATCTCATCAATAGATTGTATGTCTACAATATTTGAAGGTTTATCTCCTTTATAGTGCTCATTAACCAAATTCTGCACTTCATCAAGAGGTGTGGCCAGTGAAGAAATCGGTAAGGAGACTAACCCGATAAAGATGGCAGCAAGAATAGTAAACCTCTTCATCCCATTTCCCCCTTTTCATAATCTATAAACCAATTTTATCTGAAATATAGTTATTTGAGTAGCTGCAATACACCTTGTGCTTGTTGCATATGTAAACTCAAGACATATTGATTCGCTTGCATTAATATATTAGCTTTAGTGAGTGCCATCATTTCCTTTGCAATATCTACATCTCTAATCCTAGATTCTGCTGCAGTTAGGTTTTCTTCCATATTAAGTGCGTTATTATACGCATGCTCCATTCTATTGGAATAAGCTCCCATTTTGGAACGCTCACTTGATACCTTTTGAAGAGCTTTATCGAGTTCTCCAATCGCGTTATCTGCACCATCTCTCGTAGAAATAGATAAATTCTGTATCCCAATACTAGTAGCTCCCATATTACCAAAAGACAAGTCAATATATTGGCCAGCATTAGCACCAACCTGAATTTTAATAGAGTTTTGAGATCCGTCTAATAAGGGTTTTGTATTAAACTCAGTGTCTTTCGATATTCTAGAGATTTCCTTCTTTAGTTCTTCAAATTCTATTGCCAATTGATCTCGGTCCATGTCGGTTAACGTATCATTAGCTGACTGAACACTAACTTCTCTCATCCTTTGCAAAATTGAATGCGTTTCATTCAGTGCACCTTCTGCGGTTTGGACAAGGGAAATCCCATCCTGAATATTCCTTGAAGCTTGGCCGAGTCCACGAATTTGGGCACGCATTTTTTCAGAAATAGCTAAACCGGCTGGATCATCTCCCGCCCGGTTGATACGATATCCAGAAGAAATGCGTTCCATCGACTTATTTACCATTGCATATTGAGTATTCATATTCCGTAAAATTGATAGTCCAGTTGAATTCCATTTCCCAAGCATCCTATCAACTCCTTTTATCCTTATATCGTCTTAAATATATTATACTTCAACTTTAGAAAAATATGGAATTATAAGTGCCGGGAAACACTAAAGAATAAATTCGGTAAAATATGACTAGTCTCTATTCTTTTAGGACAGTATAGGTATAACCTTTGATATTTTTGTACAACAAATTTAATAATCGAGTTATTTCCCGGGAAATTGACAGGAAAGGAGTTTATATAAGTGAAAATCGACAAGTTTGGGTTTAATTGGGGGGACATTTTGTTTGGGGTAATTGGTTCCAGTGGTTTTGTGCTGTTCCTTTACTTCTTTACATCATACTAAAATTGAATTGCACATAAAAACACCTATCGAAATATTTCTACTCGTTAGGTGTTTTCTATTTATTAAAGTTATTCAATGTAACAGCCTCCGTTAATTTTCTTCGTACTTTAGTAATTGGTTAAATAATGCCTCATCTCTTGTCTCCAAAGCAAAGTCAATCATGCGCTCTAAGTTTTGTAGTTCTAATTGTTGAATGACTTCTTTCGTCCCTTCAATGGAAACTTCCTTTGTGTCGATTTGGTTTGCTTCTTCCAAGATCGTTTGTAAATGTGTATGAATATCTGACACAAGCAATAATTGATAGAGTGGCAATCTGATAAACCTATTCCCTTTTTGAAAAACAAAAACTTCCGACAAATTCTCTACTTGCAATGTTTGCGCATTTAATATGATTTCTTTACCCTCTACTGGTATAAAATGAAATAGTTCGTCATCTTTCCGTATGGAAAAGTACTGATAGGCAAACGCCATTTTAATACTATTTCCTTCATACTTTGTATAAAATGGCTTCATTAACTGTACAAGTATCATTTCCTCACCTCCTTTAATGGAATTTTCTGATTACTATTAGTTTATCACATTTCTTACTTTTCGTGTAGTTAATGGCTTGAAAAATATATTGAAAGGTGAAATAGTGTTTACTCGCTATTTACGGATAGATACTGGCGAAGTTGCCTTGTTTTCATGCGCTCAAGGGGGATTTACTCGCTCTCCTTTTTTAAGTACTGAAGCTAAGATAGTCTTTACTCGCTAAACCGGAAAATTCCCCGTCTAAGTAGAGTGAAACTTTTTCAAAAGAATCGAGCACAAAAAAAGCGAATGTTCTTTGCATTCGCTTTGGTAATACAAGCTTATTTCCCTATAGTTCTTGGTCTATTTCTTCCTTTTGCAATGGTGAAATAACCAAATAATCGTGGATTATATTCAACGAAAAATGTTTCGAATACTTTTTGCAGTATTTTTGTTCGACTAAGATCCCCTTCATGTTCTAAGTAAAAGGATAATAAGTTAGCTTCATAATCGAGCTGTAAATCATAAACAATAAAATCCTCTGCAACAATTTGATCAATGTGAGTCAACTCTTTTTCACGATTTCCACTAAAATACGCTATATACTTCCTCTTCACACCAACAACCTTTACTTCATCTTTATTTCTTCTTCCATGGTTACTCTGGGAGATAAATAAGCTTGGTATGTACATTTGTATTTTTTCGACAGCTATCTCTTCCTCTCCTAATAAATTTATTCCTATATTTACTATTACTGTTATAGGATGTATATTCCTTATACTACAAAAATTCTATCCTTTCATAAATATCTCCAATTTAGCGATTTTCACTTGTTGTCTCTTTAATTTCGCTATTCTTGCAATGTATATGGGAGGGATGAATATGGCTTTTTGGGAGCATCTGCGTGCTTACCGGGAAAAACTAGACATTACACAAATGGAAGCCGCTAAAATTTTAGGTATTGACCATTCCGCATTATCCAAATATGAAAAAGGCGATCTTGGCATATCCATTGAATTATTAACAAAAATAAAAGAAAAATATAAAATTCCAGATGACCAGTTCTTATATATGCTCCAGGATAAACGCTATAAAAGCGCCGATCCTATTTTAGAAGCGAGAGAAAGTAAAGCAAGATACATAGAAACTTTTCAAGAAGAGTATGTAAATGAAGTTATCCACTTGAAAGAGTATCGTGACTTCACCATGGATATAGTACGTTTTGCAGAGAGTGACAAAGAACGGAGAAAATACATTTTAAATAGATTGAAAAAAGATTAGAGCTCTTACTTATGTCACGATAAGTAAAGGCTTTTTTGTTATAACGACGTCATTTAGTCGAATTATTATAGCTTCGGCTTTTAATCGGCAGGTTTTAAACGTATAATGGAAGGAAAGCCTTTTTTCTTAGGAGAGATCCGTTTGAACCTTACTACTTATCAAAAACTTGCATCTCATTATAACAAACAGATTCACCAGTCTATGGATACGATTGCGAACAAGCTACATCCCTCAATGTTAGAGGATGAGGAGCTTGTTCGTCGTGCCGCTTTTTTTGTGCGTAATGGCGCTGTGTCTGTATCAAATTATTTACCTCAAGAGCATCGAGTCGATTTCACAGTACGCGATGTAACGAATATTGAGGTGAACTACCATATTACAAAAGATAGTTTTCACTGCCCTTGCCCCATTCATAAGCCATGTAGGCATATCGTGGCAGCAGTTTTTTATTTATATCAACAAAATGAATCTTTATCTACATGGATTTCTGATTGGCGTTCCAAAGCCGATCAGGTCCAATTAACCATGTTAAAAGATGAACGAAGTCCTAGAAGTTGGGATATTATTGTGGAAAATTTTTTCCGTAAGTTTATCTCGAATTATCCACCTACTAGTTTTTATTTACTTGAGTTTGCTATCCATGATTTAAAGTCTCAAATTCGGAAGTCTCGTCCATTTGAACGTGAATGGCAGCCTATTTTCGATGTGTATGTGGAACTTTCTATCCTCATAAAATCATGGCCTTATATTGAACCACTTGCACAGTCAAATATGCAAAATAGAGTTCTTCATTTTTTAAATGAGTATCTAGACGAGTTGAATGATCACTTAAACCAATTATCTTCGAAGCCGCGCATGTTCGCAGCTGATACATTTTATGAAGAAATAATGGTAAGAGTTCAGCATTTTTACTTTGATATGGAAAACCTTGTACATTACAGAAAGCAAGTGTATCTATCTTTTTGGGATGCACTCGTAACGGACAAAAGCAAACGTCTGAAGGAAGTAAAACATTTAGAAGCACTGGAAACTGTAGAAGATGGTATCCCATTAAATATGGTACTCCCATACTTTTACCTAACCTTATCCATGACTGATGAATTATTATTAGCTGCGGAAAAAATGGAAGGAAACCAGTTACTTGAGTGGGTAGAAGTATGTGAAAAGGCACTTCAAACAGGCAAGAAAGATTTAGGTACAAATTTGGCTCGAAAGCTGCTACCTCATGTTTCTTATTATTTAAACGAAGTTGTACAAAATCCATCACGCGTTATACTCATTCGGAGATTGGAGCTTTTATTTGAAACGGTTCAATTGCACCCTACCGAGTTAGAAAAATTATACCAATCCTTTGGACTGTACGGTTTACAGTCTTATTCGAACTTACTACTTAAGGAAAAGCGTTACTATGATTGGATGGCTCTCCACCAATCGGCCAATTCCTCATTAGAATATGCAGAAGCATGCGGACTTTCGGTGATAAAGGAAGAAGCTCCAGATATTTTACTTCCGCTTTACCATGACTATGCCATGCGTTTTATCCAAGAGAAAAATCGCTATAGCTACAAACAAGCAGTTCGCATCTGGAAAAAGATGAAACAAGTTGCTAAAAAATCGAATGACATTGACTATTGGAATGCTTATGTAGAGAATGTCCGTGAAAAGTATCGTCGTCTTCGTGCATTGCAACAAGAAATAGAGAAAGGAAACCTGCCACTATGACTCAGCCTTTATCTATTACAAAAGAATTTTCTTTAAATATTCATCCTTTAGAAAACGGGCAGTTTCGATTAGTTTCTATAATTATACCGCCAGAAAAGTGGGTACCCTCCCTATATTTGAATCATCGAGAAAGCTTTTTCGGTCTCAATGCTCAAATTGAGGATAATGCACTAATCGCCTCTCCCGTGGAATTAGTTGAACTTTTTTCTAGAAAGTTGCATCCATTCACATTGTTTAATGGTGTCAATGAGGATTCGAATAAATGGTTAGACATATTTAAAGACACTGCAAAAGTTTGGGCCACTCCTGACTTATGGAATTTCATCACCGTAGAAGGAAATGAACTTAAAGTTACTGCTCCTATTGATGACAGTGGGCAAACACTCCTTGTGAATGCTGTTAAACAAAAACTGTTCCAAGCTGGTTTATCTATGGAGGATGTAGAAGCTCTAATACCATTTTTCCAACGTGGAGGATGGCCGATAAAGTCTCAGACTACACATCCAAGCTTACTTGTCGCACTTAGACTGTCAGAACCAGAAGCAATGGAGGATACATGGCTTTTGGAAACGGTAGTTCGTGGTAAGAAAAGTAGTGTTTACTGGACACCTGCATACCGCAAAAAATCATTAGCTATCAGCCAAGCCCTCCCAGATAAATGGACTGAATTTAGTGATTATATAGAGGAAACACAATCGAAGATATTTTCTCTTATTACTTCGATTGATCGAACTAATACAGAAACATTCTACTCTTCTACATTAACAGACGAAGAAGTGCGGATGTTTCTTCGCGATGACCTTGTCAAACTACAAGCACTGGGATTTGAAGTTGTTCTCCCCGCTTGGCTAAAAGCGGTTAAAGATACAAAAATGCGTGTGAAAACTGTCGCTAAGACTGCCAATTCATATAAAACTACTGCCGGGTTAAATGAAATACTACAATTTAACTGGAGTTTTTCTTTGAACGGACAAGAGATTTCAGCTGATACGTTTCAACAAATGGTCAATGAAAATCGTTCGTTTATACAAGCTGGCAATGAATGGTTCCGGATAGATTCCGCATGGATGCATGAAGTACGAGAGCTTATAAGAAAATCAGAGGATGAGAATTGGACTGTGAAAGAATTGCTGTTCCGTGAAATTCCTGAAGAACTTGCTCTTGCACTTGATGATGATGATGAGGAAACGGATGTAGATCCGCTGTTTGCATTTGAAATGCAAAAGTCATTGCAAACGATAATGACACAGTTATCAGAGAAGAAAGGATTTCCTGCAGTGGAAATCTCACCTAACTTGTTAACTACTTTACGCCCTTATCAACAGCAAGGGTTAGAGTGGCTTGTCTTCATGCGAAATGAAAAATTCGGTGCCTGTCTTGCCGATGATATGGGTCTTGGGAAAACAGTACAATTGATCGCTTACTTACTGCATGTCCATGAAAATACAGAACGGCCGACTCCTTCGCTGATTATTTGTCCAACTTCTGTGTTAGGAAACTGGCAAAAAGAAATTGCGAAGTTTGCTCCTTCCCTTAAAGTACAGACACATTACGGAGCTACTCGAACAAAAGAAATTGATATGACAAGTGATGTCGTTCTCACAACATTCGGGACTGCAATGCAGGATATTGAATCACTTACAGAAATCACATGGACCAGTGTTACTTTAGATGAAGCACAAAACATTAAAAATATGCATACAAAACAATCTCGTGCTATCCGTAAGTTAACTGGTGGTCATCATATCGCATTAACTGGGACACCTGTGGAAAATAGATTATCCGAACTATGGTCTATCTTTGACTTTATCCATAAAGGTTATTTAGGTTCATTCCGTAAGTTCCAAGAGAATTATATAGCACTTATTGAACGTGATAATTCTGACGCAACGAAACATAAGTTACGACTTAAAATTCAACCTTTCTTACTCAGAAGAACGAAACAGGATCCGGAGCTTCAGCTCAACTTACCAGAAAAGTTGGAGCAACGAGAGTACTGTGCACTTACTACAGAGCAAGCAGCTTTATATGAATCACTTATACAAGAAACCGTCAGCAAACTTGACACACTGACAGGGTTTGAGAAGAAGGGCCTCATACTAAAAATGCTAAGCAAGCTGAAACAGCTTTGTAATCACCCTGCACTATATTTAAAAGAGCCATTTGATGATGCGGAGGATATGCTTGAACGTTCTGAAAAGTTGGCTCAAATTGTCACACTAGCTGGCGAAATTGCAGCACGAGGAGAGCAATGTCTAATCTTTACTCAGTATATCGGAATGGGCCATTTGCTTCAGCATTGTTTAACGGAGCTATATGAAATCGATGCTCCATTTTTAACTGGTAGTATGCCTAAAAACCAACGTGATCATTTGGTAGAGGCTTTCCAAGCCAAAGAGTTCCCAGTATTCCTATTATCATTAAAGGCTGGTGGAACTGGCTTAAATCTAACCGCAGCTAGCCATGTGCTCCATGCCGACCGATGGTGGAATCCTGCAGTAGAAAATCAAGCTACCGATCGTGCATATCGTATCGGACAGACAAACTTTGTGCATGTCCATAAATTCATCACTATTGGTACAATTGAAGAAAAAATTGATAAGCTGCTCGTCGAGAAACAAGCTTTATCAGAGGAGTTAATCCATTCTAGTCAGTGGATCACGGAAATGTCGGATAATGATATTAAAGAGTTACTTACATTGTCCATTTAGTTATTATTTATCAAAACCCTGACCAATTAAATTTTTGGTCAGGGTTTTCCTCTTTTGATAATCATTGACTAAGATTGCGGTCTTATCAATCATTAAACTGGTAGTTGGTCTGGTGTTACTGGAAACTCAAAATCACTCTCATTATTCGTATTTATTGGCTGAGCTAGTTGTTCCTCGTCTCGTTTCTTTGTTGCTAAAAATCGGATGTCCTCCACAACTATTTCGGTTACGAATACCCTCGCTCCAGCTTCTTTCTCATACGACCTTGTATTAAGTCTACCGGTTATCCCGACCAGCGACCCTTTCCCACAATACTTGACCGTTGTTTCAGCGAGCTTCCCCCAAATTGTACATAATACAAAGTCCGCTTCATCAGTTTTATAGCTTTTATTCACCGCGATTATGAAATTCGTTTGCATTCTCCCCTCAGATAAATGCTTTAATTGTGGAGATTTTGTCATACGTCCGATTATCGAAACAGTGTTCAATTTGTCACCTCCTTTACTATTAGCCCTATCATACTGGCACCTTAAATTGTTGGCAAAAGCTAGCAATTCATTTTTTCAACCAATTTGCATGCTTGAAATAGAATTCTTGAAACTCACTTTTTTTGTAATCCCTTCTATGCATGCTTTTTAGTTTTTTAGAATTGCAATTTTTGTAGTTTGTACTATTTTTTTATTCACTGAATTCCCTATGTTATAATGAAATTAATTAATGCTTTTCCAAAGGGGATTTGTGCATGAAAACATTTAAGATGATTTCAGTAAGTGTTATTTCTGAACATGAGGAAGTTCCAATAACAATTGAAGATGGCATCGTCATTAACCAAGAAAATTCTAGCCGCTCATGGATATTAGAACTATTTACTGACCAAAACTACGAAGCATATTTTAATGAATTAAAAATGTCTAACAAGGTATATGATGTGAAAGTGATCATCTCGTATCCAGAAAATGAACCTGCTCATTTTGAAGTTGTAACCTATTCTGTGAAACATATAGGCGATCATCTATCTGTGTTACTAAGAGGTACGCTAAAACGAGTGAGAAGAAAATATGCCGAGTCATTGCTAGCCGAACTAATTGAAGACGGCTTAACAGGAGAAGATTTGCTTTCAAAGTTTGAAAATGATATGAAAACACGACCTGCATTGAAAAATGATTAAAGTCTTTAACACAAAAAAGCTGCTCACCCTAATTCTTTAGGAGTCAGCAGCTTTTTTGGTTCATTTATTCGTTATTGGTTAGCATCTTTATCATCAATTAATTCGTCGTCATCGTGTTCCGTACTTGGCTCTTTAATCCATTTGTCGTCAGTTCCAGTTCCAGTACCATTTCCAGTACCATTTCCTGTACCTGTACCAGTACCAGTTCCACCATTAACATTATCATTTATACCTGGCTGCCCGTCCATTGTACCGTTATCATTCGTTCCACCGTTCATATTTCCATCGTCTGATGTTCCATTCCCACCGTCATTCATCCCGTTATCTGTGTTCGGTGATGGAGTATTTACATCATCTCGCACATCCTCCATTGGTGTTTCATTGTTGTCAGGGATAGCCTCATCATTGTTGTTACACCCGACTAATAGAAAAGAACATAAAGCTACAGTAGGAATGACTTTTTTCCACATAAAAAAATTCCTCCTTTCTTAGATATCGTCATCACTTATTTGTGACTTACGATAGGTTATCCAAGAAAAAAGGAACTATCCTATGGGATTTATACCTGTTTTTGCA
>Ga0209013_10002344_pt1 | contig 17189 bp, 13 predicted proteins | sample Cruoilmetagenom2_FD_187291 | JGI IMG/M metagenome (GOLD analysis project Ga0209013, IMG submission 187291) | Oil polluted marine microbial communities from Coal Oil Point, Santa Barbara, California, USA - Sample 2 (SPAdes) (version 2) | ecosystem: Environmental > Aquatic > Marine > Oil seeps ...
AATAATATCCAAAAAATATATTTAACAAAGGAGAGCAAAATATGACGCCCGTACAGGCAATAGGAATTTTGATAGGAATAGTTACGATTGGTGTGACCTGGCTTATTTACTATATCTTTGCAGATGTATACTATAAAAAGCAAGAACATGTCGCCTTTTCTGACGGACTTTTGATGATGATAAAGGGGATAATAGGTGGGATATATTTTGGGTACGGTTATATCATTGCCGCAGGCCACAGTGATATGGAGATATTTTACTGGATATCATTTTTTACTGTGGGTTTATACTTTATTATGCTCTTAATAAGAAAGGTACAAGTATTTCAGTTGGAAATTAAGCTGGAAAACATACCCACAGAAGTTGAAAATGGACATAAACCTGACGAAAATATTGAAGTTGAAAATGGGGAATAAAACATTACCCAAAGATCGCTATTCAACAACTTAATATTACAACCCAAACAAGATAACATAACCTCCTATAAATTGTACCCTATAGGAGGTTTAATATTTTATTCATCAATACATATCCATCTATACGATATTTATTATCTAAGTAAAATGATTGCATTATTTATATAATACACTGAAGCCACCAAGAAACTTAAGGTGTTTGAGCAATGCCACCTTCCGTCCACAGACAGAACTTAAAAGGATCATCTTCAAATATTTACTTCCTTCTTCGTAAATAGGTAATTATTATGCAAGCAATAATGATTAATAAACCTATTAATTGTGCAGCGGGAATTTCAAATATTCTCCATACATTAGGCTTTAAATATTCAATGAAAAACCTTCCTAAAGAATAAAGAGAAGCATAAATCATAAATAGTTCTCCTTTTAGTAAATATTTTGAATATCTTCTTCTGATAACTAAAACTATTGAAAAAATAATTAAACTCCATATAAATTCATATAAGAAAAGGGGATGAAAGTGTGAAAACTCCTTGAACTCCGTTAATCTTTTTTCCTTATCTATATAAATAGCCCATGGAAGGTTTGTTGGAAAACCATATAGTTCCTGATAATAATAATTTGCCCACCTGCCGACAGCTTGTCCCAAGGGAAGGACTATTGCTGCAATATCAAGCCAAGGTAAAAGATTTATTTTTTTTATTCGTGAATAGATGTAAACAAAAATTAAAGCTCCAAAAATTGCACCATATATTCCCATACCCCCTCTCCAAATCTGAATAATTTGATATGGGTTTTCAAGATAAATTGGCCACTTATGAATAACATGATATGCCCTTGCACCAATAAGTCCTCCAATAAGTGAAATTAATGCTAAATCAATATATATAGAAAGTGAATATTTTTTTCTTTTAACTTCAAAATATCCAAATATAAATGAGATTAAAAAAGCAAAAGAGATAATAATTCCATAGGTTCTAAAATAAAAGATTCCAAGATTAAACATAAATTAGAAAATGGCAGAAGAAAATAATATTATTTTTCGTATTCGTAGTCAAGAATGGCTCCTGAAACTTTTTCGTTTTCAATAATGCTCCCAAAAAGCTGATCATTATAGCTCATGTCTCCCCTTAAATAATACTCAAACCAGGCAAGCATATAGTCTGAGATTATTCTATGGTGCTCTTGCATGGTAATTGTTGCTTCGTCATCAAGTAAATTTGCAAAATATGTTTCCAGTCCAGGATCCATATACCCAGAATGGTTTGCTCCATTTACTTCTATCATTTCTTTTTTACCGGGCAATAAATCGTAAAGTTCCCACACTCCTTCAGTCGGCACCATTCCATCATTTGAGCCTACTTGATATTGTACGGCTGCGGTAATATTTTCCCAATCAACACTGGCATATGATGGTCCCTTTATATTAATACCACCAATCGTTATACCTTCTTCAATATTTGGGGGTGCAAACAATACTGCCGCTTTAAGTGGGATAGCATTTTCATCTAATAAAAGAGTTCCAGAATAGGCCCCCAAAGAATGTCCTGAAATTCCCACCGCCTCAGTGTCAATCATTCCATATAAAGGAGAGGTTGCGTCCGAATTCAAATCCGATAGATATTCATAGGCTAGGATGAACCCCTCTATAGATTCTCCACGCCCAGTGTCACTATTAAACAATTCATCAAGATCTATTATGCTGGGCGTGCTAATAAGAGTTGTGAGATAACCCCAGGTAGATAAATAATCTCCCATCCAAGTGTAATAGTCTTTTGAAGCCATCATTCCATGACCAAATAGTATCATCGGGTAGGGAGCACCTGATCGATCTACCGGTTGGGAATATCCTTCTTCGGTGGCGGGGTAATATATTGTCACATTATACTCGCCATGAACAGAAGTAATAGTGGTATCAATTTTACCAGTCTTGTATTCTCCGGGGTTGTATAATTCTTCTGAATCATCACATCCTCCAGAGGCTATACCGTTGCCTCCTGCAGCACTAACAATCCCTATTGAAGAAAAAAGTAAAAGTATAAAAATTATTAGTAATAGTTTTATTTTCATAATATTAACTTGAACCTAATGTAATCATATTTTTGAAGTTTTGTAAAGTCTAGAAAGGCTTTATTGCAATAACTATTTCAATTATTGGGCTAGCTTTAATTGTCCAGGCCCCTCTACTATCTCACTTCGATCCCAGTGATAATTAAATAATTTCTTAAAATCTTCAATTGCATCTTTATCTTCTATCCCCAAACTATACTCAACCAGCCCCCTCTCACCCCAAGCGCTATAGTGAAAATTATGGCTACCGACTACTAATAATTCATCATCAATCAAAACCACCTTGTCGTGCATCCTTCCGTTAATGAACTTAATTTCCACTTGATCGCTTAATCCTTTTTCTTCCAGCTCCTCTCTTAAGAATTTTATTCCAATTGTGTTTTCAATCCCATTCATATTTGAGCTCTCTGTTATAACTCTTATTTTAGCTCCATTATCTACCGCTTTTAGAATTGAATCCATAAATGGTAGGTGATTATCAAAAGTGCATATATCAGGCATTAATATTGATAAGTCACAAATAAGCTCCATACTAAAATTAACTTGGTATATATCAATCGTTTTATTAGCAGCATTCATCAGATTATAGATTACTTGGTCGGCTTCTTTGAAGACTTCATTTCGATAAAGTGAATATGCCTTTGCTTCAGCATTTTCAGGAATGTATATTTTCAACACTTCAGGAGTATGACTCACAACGGCCTTACGACTTGTGCATTTCCTTTTCCACAAAGAGAATATCTCAGGCACAAAATCAATACACTCCATTTGATTAGCATCGTTCCATATATCATCAAATACACTTAGACCCATTTGAGCTACAGGTCCAGAAATCGCGATACCAATATCCTCTAAATCACCACCCTTACCGGATGGGTGTTTTTTCGAAAAATGTAGGTACCCATAATTAAATCCGCTCGCCATCATCTTTCTGCCATCAACCACAACAAACTTAGTGTGAGAATGAGGCCATGTGCCATCAAAATTTGCAATCTCAACTTTCCACCCCAATTCATCATTTATAAGCTCAGGCAATCCTGCTTCTTTTAAATCTTTGATAACATTCCAAACCTGGCTACCAAAGGTAAAATCAGCTGTTACAGGATAATTACCAAGAAGTATTCTAATCGTTAATCCCCTTGGATATTCTTCTGGATTCTCCTTTACTTTTTCGTAAAGGTCATTAACTTCTTTTGCAAAAACCGCCCCCGGACTATCGTTGTTTATCGTTTCCTGCCATTCCATAGTTGCAAAAAGGACCTCATATTTAGCATCATCAACCCAATCTGATACAGTATCAAAACCACCATTTATTGTTTTATTATCACCGCTATACTCAGACTCGGGATTTGGCATATAGACATAACCATCGTATACATTCTGACAATACAAGAGATTATTATCTTTCCAATATTTTCCTTCACTCACCTCATCTATAACTACTTTACCCAAGCCGTCAAAAGTATTTGGATCACACTCATAGATACCCTGTTTTACCTCTAATACCTTCTCTTCCTCACTCGTATTATCAATCCAACCGATTACTAAATCAGGACCGTCGGTAAAAACTGCTAGTTTTACCTCTTGATCTACCTGAGTCACAATAGCAGGCTCTGACCAAATACCATCGGATTTTAAGATGCTCTCCATGACATAGTAGTTACCGGAATCTTTCGCTAAAGATTCACCAAGATCGTTACTCAGCCAAACTATATGATTAACCTCTTGTGAGTCGGATATATACGTAACTTGACCAATACATTGTGCCTTTTCTATTTTTACTTCTTCATCTCCATTTACTATTACTACCTGGTTTTCTTTGCAAACACCGCTTGAATCCTCGTCTGATATATTATTCAAACCAATATTGGCTATTTCATTTCTTATCTTGTAACCAATATCTTTTCTGGCCTCAGCCGGTTGCGTCCAGGCAACACTAGAAGATGAGACTGAAAGTTGAGTGGACAATGAAGCCGGCCTTACCATCAAAAAATCTATTATTTGTGAACTAAAACTTACAACCCACCAAATAATTAGCGCTACTATCAATAACCATATATATTTTTTGTATTTTTTATACCAGTTTCCAAACCTTGTTTGTTTACTAACACCCTTTTTCTTCCATAAAAGCGAGGCACTAATGCCAGCACCACCCAGGGCATTAAATACCATCATTAGTATCAATATTGCAATAACCGATAAATTACTACTAATAGATTGTTTTTGGCTAAAAGACCACAATCCCCATAAACCAATTCCGAAAACCATACCACCGAAACCGTAGCCTATTAACGTTGGAATTACCACCATCCAAAAATATCTCCATCCTCTGACCATTAAACCAAGCAACAATCCTGCAATTAATCCAAATACCGCTCCATAGAAACTAAAAAAGATAACAAAACTTTTAACACTTAATTCAAAATTGTGATATCTTGCAATAATTGCTGCCAATAAAATTATGGGGATAATAAGCAGGGCTTGAGTAGAAGATAAAGCTATTGCACTCTTTCCGATATATGATTTATTCTCCTTTATTAAATTGAATTTGCTTATAAACCATCCTCCAAACGCACCAATAACTGCTCCCCCCAATGCAATTCCCAACAAGAACAAAACAACTGCTACAAATAATCGCTGCAATACTTGTTGTTTATCAATAATATTTATAAACAACCCAAAGAAACTTGAAAAGAAAATTGATCTAAAAATGATATTTCCAATTAATGACCCAATTGCAAAACCAGAAGCTCCAATACAAGCATCCCTTAAATAGTTGCCTTTCTTTTTGGTCGGATTATTTCTATTTTTACGTTTCATTGCACTGATTTTACTATTTTAATGATAATAGTAATTTAAAATCAAATATTTTGATATAATCAAATAAGCAAGGGCCCGTGGCGCAGTTGGTAGCGCGCTTCAATGGCATTGAAGAGGTCAGGGGTTCGAACCCCCTCGGGTCCACATATGAAAAAGGGTAAAAATGTAAAAAAATTCAAAGATGGTTTAATTGGAGGTATAGGTTGGGCCTTTGGCGTTACGATTGGGTTTGTCATTGTTTCTATTTTTGTATTCTCAGTTCTTCAATGGGCCGGTGGAATTCCTGTAATCGGTGGCTGGGTTGCCGATATTGTCGAAGCCACACAAGAGCAGCTTGTTAAAAGAAATCCCTATTATTCCAATACCCAGCCTTGACTTATTTAAAATACTGGCTGATAATGTCTATACATGTTGATTATAAACGCTGCAACAACTACTACTACCTCTTAATGGGGGAGTTAGTTTTTTGTTGCAACAATAATCTAATAACTCCTCCCCCTTGGGAGGATTTTTCTTTATAATTAAGATATTGTCTTTATAATGTAAATATAAGTAAATAATAAATATGAGCAAAAGTAACAATTTAGATAATTTAAGGCACTCAACAGCCCATTTATTGGCCGCTGCTGTTACTTCGATATGGCCCGATGTTTTACCCACTATTGGCCCATCTATTTCTGATGGTTTTTACTATGATTTTGACTTTGGGAAGATAAATGTTTCAGATAAAGATCTTAGTAAGATTGAAGGCAAGATGAAGCAAATAGTTAAAAACTGGGATAAATTCACAAAGGAGGAAGTTAGTGAAACCAAAGCGAAAGCACAGTATAAAAACAATAAATACAAAAAAGAACTGATTGATGATCTAGTTCACGAAAAGGAAAATATATCCCTTTACAAATCAGGAGATTTTGTAGATTTATGCAAAGGCGGCCACGTGGCAAATCCAAGTGATGAGATTAAACACTTCAAACTATTATCCATTGCCGGTGCCTATTGGAGAGGTAATGAAAAGAATAAAATGTTAACAAGAATATACGGAACTGTATTTCCAACTAAAAAGGAACTTGATGATCACTTGGCAATGATTGAAAAAGCTAAAGATAATGATCACCGTACGTTAAACAGGGTATTAAAACTATACCAGGCTAATGATCTACTAGGACAAGGCTTGGTAACCCTGCTTCCCAATGGAACAATAATTGCTAAAGAACTTGAAGATTGGGCACAAGATACCGAGCGCAAATGGGGATATCAACAAGTACTATCACCCCAAATTGCCACTGAATCACTCTTTAAGATTTCAGGCCATGTTCCGTATTATCTTGACAGCATGTATCCACCAATGCATTTGGAAGAAAAGGGGAAAGGGGAGAAGGAAGTTTATTACTTGCGTCCCATGAACTGTGCCCATCACCACTTGGTCTACAAAGATGTGCCAAGAAGCTATCGTGACTTACCTTTGAGAATTTCTGAATATGGTACCGTCTATCGATATGAGCGCTCAGGGGAAATCCACGGGATGATGAGAGTACGTGGACCAATTCATCAAAATGATGCTCATATCTTTTGTACCGAGGATCAAGCTGAAGAAGAATTTCAAAAAGTAATGGAACTTCATAAGTATTATTACGATTTGCTTGGATTATCCAAAAAAGATTATTTACTATCCTTTGCAATTAGAGATAAAAACAATAAGGATAAATATCTCGGCGATGATGCTCTTTGGGAAAAAGCTGAAAGAATTGCTCTAAAATATATTAAAAGCACTAATATTCCATACGAGATTGAGGAGGGTGGAGCAGCCTTTTATGGTCCAAAAATTGATTTTAATATAAAAACGGTTACAGGAAAGGTATTTGGAGCTTCAACTAACCAACTTGATTTCTTTTTACCCAAAGCATTTAAACTTACATATACCGATAAAGACGGTGATGAAAAAACACCTGTTTGTATCCACCGAGCACCATTGGGGGCCCATGTTAGATTTGTTGCCTTCTTAACTGAGCATTTCGGAGGAGCTTTTCCAGTATGGTTATCACCTGTACAAGTAAAAGTCCTTCCAATAACCAGTAAAAACATTGACTATTCAAAACAAATATTAGAAACATTATTAAATGAGGACATAAGAGCAACCATTGATGATCGAAATGAAACACTTCAATCAAAAATAAGAAAGGCACAAATAGAGAAAGTCCCTTATATGTTAATAGTGGGGGATAAGGAAGAAAATAGTAAAAATATTGCCGTTCGCTTAAGAGATGGATCAAATCTGGGTCAGCTTGAGCTGGGCAAATTTATAATAAATATTAAGGATAAGATTTCTGAAAAATCGCTTGAACTATAAAGGATTGTAGAACACATACAAAAGTGATAAAATTGTAACGCAAAATTTGAGAACTAGAAATCACTGGCTTATAAATCATCAGATAAGATCTCCCAAGGTTAGGCTTATTGGGGAAAATGATGAGCAAATAGGGGTAGTAACAATAAAAAAAGCCCTGGCTGAATCAAAAGATGCGGGGCTTGATTTAGTTGAGGTGGCACCAAATGCCAAACCACCGGTTGCCAGAATAATTGATTTCGGCAAATTTAAATACCAAGAAGAAAAGAAGCTTAAAAAACAAAAGAAGGGAAGTAAAAAAACTGACATTAAAGAGGTTCGTTTTTCGCCATTTATTGCTGAAGGTGATTTTGATACAAGAATGGTTCGAATTACCGAGTTTCTTAATGAAGGTAATAAGATAAGAATTGTCGTTAAATTCAAGGGAAGGCAAATGAATAGCAAGCCCTTTGGTTATAAGCTTATTGAAAAAGTGATATTGAAATATAAAGATAGAATTAATATCGATATGGAACCGAAATTTATAGGTAGACATTTAACCTGTGTCATTTCACCCATATCCAAAACAAAAATTAAACAAAATGAAGAAAAAGAAAAAAAAGACAATAAAAACGTCGAAACAAAAGACAAAAAAAATACTGGTAAAAAGGTTTAGAATAACCAAAAAAGGAAAAGTCCTCAGAAGACAGGGTTTTAGGCGACATTTGAACGCTAAAAAATCATCCAAAAAGAAAAGAAGGCTGAGTAAGACTATTTCCACTAAAAAAGCCTTTGCCAAAAGGATTAAAAAAATAATGCCTAAATAACTATGCCAAGATCCAAATCATTAACTGCAAAAAAGCACAGGAAAATAAAAAAGCAGGCAAGAGGCTTTGAGCATTCAAGACGAAAGAGAATTAAAACAGCTAAAGAAGCCTTACTTCATGCCGGTCAGTATGCATATATTGGAAGAAAATTAAGAAAACGTGACATGAAAAGACTCTGGATAGTAAGATTAAATGCAGCCTCAAGGGAAAGTGGCTTGAAATACAGCCAACTGGTTTCATATTTAAAGAAGGCAAATATAGAAATTGACAGAAAAATATTATCCGATATTGCAGTTAGTGACCCCAAAATATTTGATAAAATAATTGATAAAGTGAAAAATTAATATGATTAACCAAGTATGCTTTTTTAACTTTAGCTTCCGTTAACTGGTAGGTTAAAGCTCTGTTATTTACTAACCTCCGAACGGGAGGTTTTTTAATAGCAAAAGTACTGATAAGATAAGATTATGCAAAAAGATGTAAATAATTTAAAAAACGAGGCGCTGGCTCAAATAATGGAGGCAGATAGTTTAGATGAGCTTGAAGAAATCCGTATTGCATATTTGGGTAGAAATGGAAAAATAACACAAATTATAAAATCTCTCAAAGACTTGCCTGAAAGTGAAAAGAAGGCAACGGGCGTTATAATAAACCAGTCCAAAAACTCACTCATTGATGCAATCAATTCAAAAAAGAATCATTTAAAAGATTCTACCCGTCGTTGGTTTGATGCCAGCATTCCAGGAAAAAAACTAAACACAGGAAGCACCCACATTATAACTCAGGCAATCAATGAAATCTCAGTAATTTTTGAAAGAATAGGCTTTATTAGAAGAAGATATCCAGAGGTTGAGTGGGATTGGTACTCATTTGAAGCTTTAAACTTCCCCGAAAATCATCCAGCACGAGACGAATGGGAAACCTTCTTTATTGATACAAAATCTGATCCAAAATTTGGATCAATGCTTTTAACCCCACACACCTCATCAGGTCAAATAAGAGAAATGGAGAATGTTAAGCCACCAATTAGAATGATAAATATTGCTAAGTGTTATCGAAGGCAGCTTGATATCTCACATTATCCAATGTTTCATCAATTTGAAGGGTTGGTTATTGATAAAGATATAAATATCACTCACTTAAAAGGAACACTGGATTATTTCGCTAAAAGCTTTTATGGACAAGGTGTTAAATCAAGAATAAGACCATACCATTTTCAATTCACAGAGCCCTCATTCGAAGTGGATTTTTCTTGCACAGTATGTCTGGGTAAAGGATGTAAACTTTGTGGGCAGGGATGGCTTGAAATTGGTGGGGCAGGAGTTGTTCATCCTGATGTTTTAAAAGCTGGTGGAGTTGATCCAAAAAAATACACCGGTTTTGCATTCGGTTGGGGAGTTGAGAGAGCATTAATGATGAAACCCGGCCTTAATATTGATGATTTGAGAACTCTTTATTCAACTAAGCTCGAAGTATTAAAACAATTCTAAATGGAAATAAAAATATCACATTCCTGGTTAATGGAACATCTTGACACTAAGGCAACACCAAGACAAATTGCCAATTGTTTAAGTTTATGTGGACCATCAATTGATAAACTTGAAAAGATAAATTCGGACTGGGTTTATTCCATTGAAGTAACAACCAATCGTGTTGATATGGCAAATGTCAGAGGAATTGCACAAGAAGCAACAGCAATTCTTCCAAGATTTGGAATTAAAGCCAGGTTAAAACCACTAAAACCATATAATACTAAGACGATCACAAAATCGCTACCTCTAAAAGTTAAGGCAGACCCATCATATCTATATCGAACAATTGGAGTCGTATTTGATAACGCAACTAACTGGGAATCACCGAAATGGTTAAGAGAAAGGCTCGAATTAAGTGGCATCAGGTCTTTAAACGCTCCTGTTGATATTACCAATTACACAATGATGGAAATTGGACATCCAATGCATGTTTTTGATTACGATAAAATAAAAAATGCAAATATTATTATTACTCTTTCTAAAAAAGGAGAAAAGATTATATCACTCGATGATAAAGAATATACACTCCCGGGTGGAGATATTATTTTTAAAAGTGTGGATGGGGAAATTATTGATTTACCTGGAATAATCGGTACTAAAAATAGCGTTGTATCCAAATCGACTAAAAGATTCTTGATATTCATTGACAATCAGGATCCGTTAAAGATAAGAAAAACCTCAATTGGCCTTGGTATAAGAACTGTTGCTGCCACAATAAATGAAAAAGGAGTTGATCCTAATCTTGGTATGAGTGCTATTTATCGCGGGTCTTATCTTTTTGAAGAAGTTTGCAAAGCTAAAAGGGTGAGCGATTTCCATGATAACTATTTGGTTAAAAGATCACCAACAAGGGTGAAATTAACAAAGGGTTTTATCGATAATCATTTAGGAGTAACTTTAACAAAAAGTGAAATTAGTACCATCCTTAAATCACTTAACTTTGAAAACAGCTGGGCTTCTGATTCACTTAATATAGTCATTCCAACCGCAAGAACATTGGATGTATCTATTCCTGAAGACATAATCGAGGAGATTGCTCGAATCTACGGATATCATAAAATTCCAAGCGAGTTAATGAAGGGTGCAATACCGGCTGACCAAAGAGATAACATCTTTGATTTTGAAAACAAACTAAAATTAACTCTTTCATCACTGGGGGGAAATGAAGTATATACACTATCTTTAGTTTCTAAAGTTGATACAGGTAAGGCTTCTTTAAAACTTAAAAACCCAATAGGAAGTGATACCGAATATTTAAGAACATCCCTCATGCGTTCACTCATAAAGGCTACCGAATCAAATTCAGGCGAGGAATTACCATACCATTTATATGAGATTGCAAATATCTACAAACCTATTAGCAATAAGCTTCCTGAAGAGATAGTAATGCTGGCTGGAATACTGCCTAACTATTACTTTCGAAATGCCAAAGGAGTAATTGAAACTTTTCTTGATAAACTAAATATCAAAGCCTCATTTGCCGGCATTGACATAAATGGCTTTCTACCGTCACGACACTTATCAATTAAGATAGATGGTAAAGTTATTGGTGATTTTGGTATTTTGGAAAATGGTTATATTTATTATCAATTCCCGGTTAACTTACTTTACAAATACTACACTAAATACCCTCACTTTAAACCTATCCCAAAGTATCCATCTCAGGTTGAGGACATTACATTTTCATTTCCCGAGAAAACAAGAGTTGGCGATGTAATAGATAATATAAAAACATTAGATAAGCATATTGTAAAAGTAGAACTAGTGGACACTTACAAGGAATACTACACCATAAGAATTTGGTATCAGGATCCTAATAAAACATTAATTAATAGTGAAGTTGAAAAGATAAGAAAAGAAATTATAGCGAAAGTAAAGACTAAATACGGAGGTATTCAAAAAATCAAATAATTACTTTTTACTACACCTTTACGGTGCTGGGCTTGGTGTGGGAGTAGGGGAAGCCAGAGGCGTTGGGGTCGGTGCAACATAATCCCAATCAACTTTTACCCCGATTTTAATAGTTGTATCAGCTTTCCTTCCGTTATCGTCTTCTGCTTCTGCTCTTAGTTCATAAGTGCCTTCATTAAGTTCCACCTCAGTTTCATAAGGAGGAGATGAGAAACCCCTTTCTTTTTCACCATTAATGAATAATGTCACTTCTTTTATGTTTGAGGTTGAATCAGCTCTTATCCTGACTTTAAACTTATTGGGAAGATTTGATGATTCATTACCCGGTTCAACAAAACCAACACTTGCCGGATTTGTCTCACCGCAATAATCATTTGGAGGATGATACCTTCCGTCGCCCTGCCCTGAAATCCAATTCAATATTCCTTTTTGCCAAAGGTTTTCTTGACCTGGCCCGGCAGTTGGATCTTCTTCCTTTATAATAAAGTACTCCTTTTCTTCATAATTACCACTTGAAATATCACCCGGCGTAGCCTTCCTGCCATCATTTTTACATATCTTAAGCATTATATGGATTATATCTTCTCCAGGTTCAGTACCTTTTATAAAATACTCACTTCTCTCAGGAAAACCATTAGCTGCTCTCATTCCAGACATGCTGTTAACCTGAATCGATACAATATCACCAGGTACTTCAAAACCGATATTGGGCTTGCCGCTTAAAGCTTCAATTACTATCTTTCTCCAAATAGGGGAGGCTCCACTTATTCCGGATGCAACACTTTTCATTGGAGAGTTATCATTATTTCCAACCCAAACACCAACCAAAGCTTGAGAATCACCACCAATTGCCCAATTATCACGCTTATCATTTGTCGTCCCTGTTTTTACTGCAATTGTTCTACCTGCTATATTAAGAAGTGAATTTTGCCCAAAGATTTCACTTCTTGCTCCATTGTCAGACAAGATATCTGCAATTAAAAATGCCTGCCCCTCAGTTAATATCCTCTTTCCTTTTTTAGGTTTTATTTCTTCTAATATTTTACCCTTACTATCTTCAACCTTAAGTATTGATATCGGATCAATCCGGTATCCCTTGTTCATAAAGGCTGCATATGCTCCGGTTAATTCTAAAAGCCTTACCTCACCGCCACCCAATGTAAGAGACAACCCAACTCTATTTAGAGTCTGTTTGGTTGGTTCAAGTGAATTAATCCCTAAATCATAAGCCGTTTCAAGGGTATCATTTATTCCAACCAGGGCTAGTGTTTTAACAGCAATTAAATTGATTGAGTTGCCAAGTGCGTATCTTAGCTGCATTGGACCCCTAAAAACTCCATCATAGTTTTCCGGCTTATAAGTAGGCTGTCCAACTCCACCTGGAAATTCAGTTGGTACATCCATAAGCATCGTTGAAGCGGTATAGCCTTTTTTAAAAGCGGTTACATAAGTTACCGGCTTTATTGCTGATCCGGGTTGTCTTAACGACATCGTTACATTTACCTGCCCATCATAATCAGGATCACTAAAATCCTTTGATCCCACCATTGCTAATATTTCTCCTGTTTCAGGATTAATAACTACTGCGGCACCATTTGTGATATCAAGATGCTCAACCTTTTCGATCTCGCTTGTGACGATCTCCTGCGCTGCCTCTTGAAGTTCTAAATCCAGTGTTGTTGTAACTCTCAACCCGCCGCTTTCAATTACATTTGTTCCATATCTTTCTTCTAATATTTTTTCAACGTATTGAACAAAATGCGGAGCTTTAAAACCGGAACCTCTTTCTTGAAATTCAATATCTTTAAGTTTTTCTTTGGCTTCTTCTTCCTCTTCCTCAGTTATATGTCCATCCTCTCTCATTCTTCTCAAAACTGCTTCAGTTCTTGCAATATAGGTATCAGGAGTTGAGGAGTAGGGAGAATATACTGATGGTCTTTGTGGAAGTCCCGCCAGAATTGCCGATTCGACCAAACCAAGATTTTGTACACTTTTACCAAAATAGGTCTCGGATGCTGTTTGTACCCCAAAGGCTGTCCCACCGTATGGAACCTCATTTAAATACATTTGAAGAATCTCATCTTTGCTGAATTTTCTCTCAATTTGTGTCGTTAATACAAACTCTTTAACTTTTCTCAATATCGTTCTGTCTGATGTCAATAATGCATTTTTTACAAGCTGTTGCGTTAGAGTAGAGCCACCTTGAAGTCTCCCTCGAAAAGCAATATTAAACACGGCCCTGGCATAACCAAACATATCAAAACCTTTGTGTTCATAGAAATTCTTATCTTCAATTGAGACAGTTGCTTGTCTTAAATAAAGCGGGATCTCCTCAAGTTCAACAGGAGTTCTTCTTTCATCTTCAAAAATATCATACAAAACCTCACCATTTCGGTCTAATATCTTAGTTGAAAATCCCTCTCTTCTTACTACCTTGTCAGGAGATGGTAGAGTTACTGCAAATATCGGAACAATGATAAAAGTGATAATAAATAGTACAACTACACCAATAAAGGCAAATTTCGCCCATTTTGCAAATTTCCTGCTTTTCACCAAGTTTTTAGATCTTGATCTTGAAGCATAATGAGCACGTCTTCTTTTCAAATTTCGCTTCCATCTTGCCATATCAGTATTGTAGCAAATATAGAAGAATGAATTAAGTTCATATCAAAAAACTGAGGGGCAGTTACAAGATTTCTCTTTTGACTGCCCCTTAAGGGTGTACGGTTTTCAGTTTAGTTTATTCACGGCATCGTGCTTCTTGACTGTGAGTTCCACCAGGAATAGCGATGTCAACTCCAGCAGTTGAATACTTAAGTATTTCAATAAAGTTATTCACATATCCCGCACAGGAATAGTCATTACAAACTTCCTTGATACCTTCTTCGTAAAGTATCACTTGTGGATAGGATTTGCCATCAGCACTAAGTGTCAATGTTCCTTTGTCCCAACAGCTAACTATACTTTTCACCTCTGCATATTCAGCAAATCGCACGGCCTCAGATAATCCCTCATTAACTCTTTCATCAAAAAGGCCGGCTAAGGAAATGTCTTCGACGGTTAAATATCCTTCACGCGATATGTCAATATTGATTGGTACCGGAAGATCAACTAATAGGGGCTCACTTACCATTGATGCGTCTTCTGTTGTACGCACTTCAAGTTGAAGCAAGGCCCTATCTGCCCCGTTAATCACACTGTAACCCATCGATTTTGGAATTCTGAAATTATATTCTTTGTGCAAAATATTATTAGCTGCGTTAAAAACATTTCTCAACTCATAACCCTGCCATGTTATGCTAACAATATTTTCACCGTTATACTGCACCGCTAACAAGCCCGGGCTGGATTGTATCCCTATGCTTTTAAAACGGATGGGATCCAATTCATCTTTATTTAACGACCGCACGTTAAGTAGAGCAGATAACTCACTGGCCGTGAATCCACCAATACTTAAATCTCCATTTATTGTATTAATTAGAGAATCAAGAAAGACCCTTCCTTCGGGCTTGGGGCTATCTCCACCACCAGCAAAAGCAACGCTCGTTGTCAAAAGACTGATAACCAAAAGCAACGCAAACACAAAAGCATATTTTCTACGCATTCGTAATCTCCTTATTATGTTTTCTTTATCTTTTCCAGGTATTTATGTATAAAACGTCAGTCTAAATCCAATCGGAAAATTGTAAATAAACTTCCCAACTAAATTCAGGTTATCCCTAATAAATGGGTCTCTCTCAATATTTGCAAGTAAATCGCTTTGGTAATAATCTCCATTTAAACCAAATGCAATATTACCTACAGTCTCTATTAGATTTCCCATTTCTTCGGCCGTGTAAATCATCTTGCAACACCTTACGCCATTAATCGAAAATGTAATTTTACCTTTCTCGAAAACGTAAGTTATTTCATTTGCTCCGACTTTATTCATAAAAGCATGCATCTCACTTCCTTCTTTTACCTTTAAGGATGGTAGCGAGAAAACAGGCTGATTTTGAGACAAATAATAAAATGCATATGCCCCAAGCAAAGCAAATACAACATAAACAACCAAGACAAAATATTGAACTCCTTTATGCTTCATATGCCTCCTTTCTCAAGCCATGAACGCCAGCGATAACCAATTACTGGTTTATTAAACTAAAAACGTACATTGTCATTGTACTAAAAAGTCAGATAGATATCTATTCCAATAATACTCATATTTGAAAACTATAAGATTATATAAATGGGTGATGCAATATTTTTATCTAATTGAACAAATTTCATTTTATATCTACAATTAAGATATGGACGATATTAATACCGTTTTGACAAGAGGAGTTGATCAAATTCTTCCCTCAAAGGACGAGTTGGCCTCTCTTATGAAAAAAAGGAAGATTACTTTATACCAAGGGTTTGATCCCTCAATGCCAAATCTTCACTTAGGAAATATTGTAGGTTTAAGAAAACTAGCTCAATTTCAAAAACTAGGTCATAACGTAATCTTCTTAGTAGGTGATTTTACCGGAATGATTGGTGATCCAACTGACAAACTGGCAGCTAGAAAAAAACTAACCAGAAAAGAAGTTCTGGCAAACACTAAGGCCTGGAAGGATCAAGCCGGTAAAGTTTTAGATTTTGAAGGTGATAATAAGGCAGTATTTAAGTTCAACTCAGAATGGCTTGATAAACTAACTTTTAAGGATTTAATTGATTATTGTTCTTACTTTACCGTTCAGCAGATGATTGAGCGCAAGATGTTCCAAAAAAGGCTTGAAACAGAAAAACCAATATATCTTCATGAGTTTCTCTATCCTTTAGCACAAGCAATTGATTCATTAAAGATGAAGGTTGATCTTGAAATCGGGGGAAATGATCAGATGTTTAATATGCTTGCGGGTCGTTCACTAGTAGGTTCTGTTGATAAAAGAGAAAAATATGTATTAACAACAAAACTTATTACTGATAACACTGGAGAAAAAGCCGGGAAAACTACTGGCAATACATTATTCCTTAATTCCACCCCAGAAGAGTTTTATGGGGGAGTAATGTCTTTTTCTGATGAAATCCTTTTCCTCTCGTTTGAATTATTAACTGATATTAAACTTGATGGTTTAGAAGAAAAGATAAAAACGGATCCAATGGAGTATAAGAAAACACTTGCCTTTGATATCGTAAAGCAACTCTGGAATGAAAGCGCTGCTAAAAAAGCACAATTAACTTTTAAGAAAACATTTCAAGAAAAAGCTCCTTCTTATGATAAGAGCATAAAAGCAAATAAAGATCTTCTTTCAACTATTGAAGAATT
>Ga0209013_10002345_pt1 | contig 17173 bp, 17 predicted proteins | sample Cruoilmetagenom2_FD_187291 | JGI IMG/M metagenome (GOLD analysis project Ga0209013, IMG submission 187291) | Oil polluted marine microbial communities from Coal Oil Point, Santa Barbara, California, USA - Sample 2 (SPAdes) (version 2) | ecosystem: Environmental > Aquatic > Marine > Oil seeps ...
TAGGCCATGTTTTACCCCCTTTCTTTATAGTTTAATTATAAAACCATTTCACTGAAGCCATGGTCAATAATGTGAGAAAATCATACCGGGGCTTTTATGAAGATGATTTTTATAATCCTCAGCATCGTTGCAGTTCATTTTGTTTTCACAAATATTATTTCAAGTATATCATTGTTGATTGTCACAGCCAATGTTCACGAAGCCTAGTACAGGGAAGGGGTTTTTTATTCAATATATACATGTGCTCGGGTTATCGGCAAAGAATTGTTTGATCCTTTGGAGAAAAGAATTTGAAAAAGTTGAGAATTGCCATATTTAAATCCTGCTGCGGAACTGTTTAAAAAAAGACGCCATTGCTTCACAAACGTTTCATCAAATAATTCTCTTATTTTTTCTATATTCTCCTCATAATTTTCTGCCCACTTTTCGAGAGTTTTGGCATAGTGCAACCGCAAATTTTCTACATCTAGTATGGAAAAACCAGTTTTTTCCATTTCTAATGCAATTTCATGAAGTGAAGGAATATAGGCCCCCGGGAAGATATACTTAAACGTCCATGGAGTGCTAGTAGAAGGGGTATTTTCCCCAATGGTATGTAGCAAACCCAAGCTGCCGGTTTTCAATAAACCCGACATTTTTCGAATAAAGGCTGGGATGAATTTTTTTCCAACGTGCTCAAACATACCGATGGAAACTACTTTATCAAATTTACCGTTTAATTCTCTGTAATCTTGGTACAAAACTTTGAGGCGATCTTGAAGCCCCAATTCCCTAATTTTATGATTGGCATATTTGAACTGATTTTTCGATAACGTATTTCCTACTCCCCTAATACCGTATTTCTGAGCAGCGAAGATAAGCATTCCACCCCAGCCACAGCCAATGTCGAGCAATGTTTCATTAGGCTTTAGTAAAAGTTTACGAGCAATATGATCGTATTTATTCAATTGGGCCTGTTCAAGAGAATCACGTGATTCTTTAAAATATGCACATGAATATGTCAGAGTCTTATCAAGATAAAGTGGGTAGAATTCATCACAACGGTCATAATGGTAAGAGATATTTTTGGGTTCACGGCGTCGTGTGTCACGATTTAGCAGTTCTATAATAGATAATCGAAATTGTTGCCATAAAGGTAAATTGTAATCATCAAAACCAATGGCCAGCCCGAGGCGAAGAAGCTCCGACATATCGTTTTCTATTTCTAGGTCTCCCTTCATATAAGATTCGCCAAACCCTAAAAAGCCCTTTCTGATGATATTATGGGCACAACTCTTAGTCTTCATTCGTAAAATTGTTCGGGGAATATCTCCGAAGCATATTACATCACAATCCCAAAACTCAAAGGCAAAGCTTGCCGTTGGATCAGCTTGATGTATCATTTGAGCTATATTTTTAATGATTTTTTTTACCATGACTTGCTGTACTTTGACTCAGCTTCAGATTATTTTGAAGATTCAATAGGTTGATAGCAAATGTATCAAGAATAAAATCCAAGCCAAAAACAAAACATTATTGCTGAATGTGCCTATTAAAGCTACAATCCTAAATTATAGGTTTCGTATTCGGTCGGTCCTTCAAGTAACGCTTCAAACGCGGCTTCATTTTCATCTCTCAAGCCATCATTTTTCCATTGGTCCCAATCCTCTATTTTCTGCCACATGGATATAACTAACACATTATTTGAATCGTCACAGCCACTCAAAGTCTCCGATGAAATGTAACCCGGCTGGCCCATGGCATTGTATCGCGCTTTGATAAGGAGTTTAGAGGCATCATTCAATTTACCCTCTTTTATTTTTCTTTTGATTAAAACTTTAACCGCCATAATGACCCCCTTTCGTTACATGAGTGAATAATAGGAATACACATGCTTTATCAATTTACGTATAGATACGGCTGGAGAAAGAGATTAGGGGTAATGTCCGCACAGCAAGAAGTTTTTTACAGTGGAAACTGATTTGAGATAGAAAGCAGATTCAAAGGCGAAGCTATATAAACAAAATATTATAATGAAGTTTGTATGTCAAATGATAAATTGTTTTATATTTCAAATGGCTACATACTACATTATGGTGTTATTGGTGTGAGGTATTGATGGAAAATGGGGGGTGAGCTAAACAAATGTTGTGTTTACGTGCCAAAACCACAGGCTCAAGCATTTCAACTTCCAGTACATATATCCTATTTCTTGCAAAATTACAAAAGGCAAACTCCTAAAAAAGGATTTGTCTCTTTTAAAAACGATATCACAAATAATTTAGGGCCTCAAAAACCTGTTGGTCTATCCTTTTAGACTTTTGAGATTTACCTTTCTCTTAATATTACCCCACATATTGTAGAAACAGTCAAAAAAGGGCAAGATTATTGTCAAATATTGTCAAATACTTTTGCGATACAATTCGTCAATATAAGCCAACTGCTTGACATCTATATATTATTCTATTTTTAAAATAAAATGTTAAAACTTGCACGATTTTTGCGTTACATTATTTTAACAATTAGGATTTTTGGGTGCGGGTGTCTTTTCATCAGAAAATCTTCAAAAGGTTAATTCTTATGAATCAGTGGAGTGCTAAAGATGTTTCGGTCATCGCTTATTCTCATTTAAATGACTCTAAACCGTTCAAGGATTTAACTGAAAGAAGAGTGGGAGAAAAGAACTGTTTATAAGATGTTGGATATTTTTTAAATGATGCTAAGGATTTTAATCTCAAATCGGCGAAAAAGGGCAATATATGAATAAAATAAAATTGATATGCTTCGTTTGTATCTCGCTGTTGTTTTTTGGTACTTCAGTTCAGGCAAATCTATGGAGCAGTCAAAATGATTTCACAACCAAATTCCGGAAAGAAAAGTTCATAGGTGGTGGACCTGGACAACCGGCCAATGTACTGATGGCAGTTGGTCAAGGCTTTTTATTTCAAAATGCAGTACTAGAATCTGTTGCACCCAATAGTAATCCCGATGGGTATATGACAATTTACACAACAGAGGAGTTGGTGTTTCAAAGAGGCTTTAACTTTGATGCCGAAGTCGAAATAATACAGACTGGATACCCATCTCCTGAACCTCCATCTCCTGAATCCCCATTGCCTGAGCCCCCATTGCCAACAGGAAATGTTATTTAATGTCAATAGCCTGTGATACTATTTATATGTCTCAAAAATGTTCCCCCCCTGATAGAAACTCTTTAGTTATTATTCCCTTCATAGACATCATCTTTTAACAATGTGCTACCCAGAGCCGCCTTTGTAGCCAACTCATCGCACCTTTCGTTCCCCTTATTTCCAGCATGCCCCCTAACCCATTGGAAGCGCACATCATGTTTACCACAAAGCTCCAGCAACTGTTCCCACAAATCAGGATTGATAGCGGATACTGTTTTAGTTCTCATCCAGCCATTCGACTGCCATCCTTTGGCCCAGCCTTTGGAGATCCCATCGACAACGTATTTTGAATCGCTGAAGAGGATAACGGATGAGGATGGTTTCTTCAGTGCACTTAGTCCGACAATACAAGCCATCAATTCCATACGGTTGTTTGTTGTCATTCGGTAACCGCCAGATAGCTCCTCAGTTTTCTTTCCGTTCTTAATTACAACACCATAACCACCAGGCCCAGGATTATTAATGCAAGCCCCATCGGTATAGATTATTATTTCCCCTTCTTTTAACCCCTTTATTTCTGTTTCTTGGATGTCAGGTTGCTCGTTTATTGGCTGTTTCATAAATTTCTTGGCCTCTCCTTCGGTCTCAAATCCTTTATAAACAGACCCCGAAAACCTCATGATTTGAGCCTGAGCACCATTATGTCCTTTCCATTCAGTGTAAATGCCTGGATTGCGTCCCTTAACTACTGCATAATATCGCTTCTTTTTTGCCAAGTTAGTCTCCTTCCAATATTGTTTTGGACTCAGAATAATTGAGAAAAAGCCTGTCAGGATCAAAGCTTACCATAATGACATTTCTCACCTCTGGTTGAGCAACCTGCAAGCTCTGATATGAATCGATCTGGGAAATCTGCATCCTTAATTTGCTTTAAAATTATTCTTTTATTTTTTTGTCGCAAATTTTTTTAGGGGAGGGGAGGATTTTGGGGAAAAAATGGTTCTTTGGTGGATGCTCATTGCTCCGATCGATATTGGTTTCACGGGATTAAACAATTTATTTGCGATTAGACCTGCTTCTGGTTTATCCCTTCGAGATTTCCTGAAACTTAACCGCCAGAAAGTTTTACGGTATATCCCTGTTTTTTGATCTCTTTCAGAAGCGTCTCTCTGTGACCTCCTTGGATAATGATTACGCCATCCTTCACTGAACCGCCAGAACCACAAAGACGTTTCAATGTTTTGGCAAATTGCTGAAGTTTTTTATCATTAAGTGGGAGACCGAAAACTGCCGTTACCGTTTTCCCCTTCCGGCCTTTGACCTCCCTCCTGATTCTTACAATTCCATCATTGGGATGTATGGATTGTTTCTTGACGGTTTTTTTCTTTTTGCAGGTGCATTTCGCAGCTGGATGTCCGCATGAAGGGCAAATTCGGCCTGATTCTGTTGAATAAACTAAACAGTTATTGCCCATTGACCCCCTCCCCGAGTTTGCCAGAATATTTATTTAAATCATTCATCGATCTTGTGAGCATCTATCTTTTAGGAAAGGTTTTAATTCCCATAATTCCGTCTAATCCGCATTCAAGTTTTGTGAAATATTCTCCAATTTTATTGGTCACAGCAAAGGGACATAACGTTGTAAAAATCTACGGATAACCTATGATAATCCATCTACATCCTTTTCAGCATTTTAAAGAACTCTTTCTTTGTAATCAAGCCTTTCTCAATAAACAACAATTCCCTGTACAAAAAAAAGGGCAATCCCTCATATTTTGGAGAATGCCCTTTTTTATCCTAAAAATGGTAGGTTACAGCAAGGTTACATTAGTTGCAGCCGGCCCTTTTGGCCCCTGCTCTATGTCAAAGGTAACCCGGTCACCTTCATCGAGCGATTTGAAACCAGTTGCATTAATTCCTGAATGATGAACAAATACATCCGGACCATCGTCCTGCTCAATAAAGCCATAGCCTTTACCGCTATTAAACCATTTTACAATTCCATCGGTCATAGTGACACCCTCCTTTCAAAAAAATTCTCATAGTTCCAGACTGCAGGTTGCCACTCTGACAAAAAAAATCTTTCCTTCAGAACGAAACCGGTCCGCCAATTAAGGGCAGACCTTTGATGATTGTCCCAACAATAACATCTTTTTGAAAAAAATCAAGTGAATTACTTAAAATTGTTAATTTTCGACCAATTATCAACGCTTCAAACTTTCAAATCACACATTTATTCTTCTTGCTTCCATTCCATTTTTTATTTGAATGGCCTTTTCTTTATCGATCCCGCCATGGCTTTGGACTCTGAAGTTTTATGAACTTTGCCACAAGTGATCTTTTTGCCTGAAGATGAATAAATGCATACTGTAGAACCCATTACCAATCCATCTTTCGTACCACCATCAATATAGACGAACCTTAGACTTTTATGAACTTTCTGAACCTGTGCCGCTATTACAATACCCTGAAGAGATGTTAAAGCTATCAACATAATTGCAAGTACAATGAGAACTGTTTTAATCCTATGCACGATATCCTCTCCGAACAGTTTAAAAGAATCCCTATTCTTTGGCTTTTTTTACATTTTTATGCAGCTTTTTAAGACAAATATTATCTTCACGCACAATAGCACAGACTTTCCGGTTATCAATCTCTCTACAGTTAACGTGATTATACAATGGACATTCCGGGTATTGTTTTGACATCTTTATTCCTTTATCTTTTTTTTGAGAAACCTCCTGATAGATTCTTAAATATAAAATATATCAGAAGCATATAAGATTAAAGGATGAATGTCAATTTACACAAATCGCTTCATCTCGATCAAAAGACCAAGATAAAGAAATTAATAATGGTCTCATGTGCACATAGCCATGTGACCTGACACCAAAATTGATCCAGTTTTTAAGTTGGAGTTATGTTGAGAATTGAGATCAAACGAAGGGTGTCAGGATGAGACAAAACATCCCCGCCATAGGCGGGGATGAGGTTGTTTTCTAAATGGATATTGCTTTTTAGATTAGAATGTAGGTCCGGTAGTCGAGAAGCCGGAAGGAAAGGGCCAAAACGCCCGCAACTACCGGATCATCGTGAATAATGACAAGCTCTTTGCTTTTGTTCAGCTTTTCAAGGTTGGCAAGGGTCCACAATTCCTCGTAGGGAATGTTGATGGCATTTTCCACGTGCCCTTTCTCGAATTTATCGGCTGACCGGAAGTCAACCAGGACCGGATTTCTCAGGGCCTTGGCCTGGTCAATTCCGATGCTCCATGCAGCAGGGTTGTTTTGGTTGGCGAACATGATGTTTTGAAGAAGTCTGGAATCGGTATCAATGGAGAAAAAAGCGTCCATCCAGCCTTTTGTCCCGACCCGCATCCAGTGGACTTTAGTGTAGCCTTGGATTACCGCCAGCCTGGCGGCGTGATAGGATTTCCATCATTTATTGTCAGCGCAATAGAAGACCACCGGGGTGTCTTTGTCTTCGGGAAGGGCTTCGACGTCGAACTCGGCCTGGGCCAGATCGAAATCGGGCCGTTTGTGATCTTTGGGGACATCCATGGTGATGTGGACGGATCCGGCGGCGCGTCTCATGCACCAGTCGGTCATGTGAGTGAAGGCAGCGATGAGCATGCCCCCTTCGGACTGGATTTTGAGAGCGTCCTGCGGAGAAACGACCGCTACACCTTCTAGTGTTTCTGGTGTCGAACTCATGTAAAACTCCTTTCTATGTGGTTTTTTTAGTGGTTGGACTACAACCGGTCCTGGAAATAACTTCAAAAACCATGCCAACTCCGTTAAACTCTTAAATATTCAAGCAAACCCATGTTTTTCAGCCATTTGCCGGTTAACGAAGCCCGATTTGAGATAGATTTATGTCCAATTTGGAAAGTCGGGGTTCCAAAATGGAGTTTGGAAACGTAGTTAACCCTTGACGGGCTGTTGCCCAAACCGGTTTGAGATCCATCCAATTTAGACAAAAGATTGTGTTGTCGGGGAATTGACAATTGGGAGCAGATTATTCTATCCTGACACCCATGAATCAAACCTCCACAGACATCTCGCAGCGCATATTCCACGTACAAGTTGCCGGGTGCCGCCTCAGGGTCAAGCGCATTGAACCCGGGGTCCCCGGGCAATCACTTCAAAAACCGACGCTGGTATTTCTGCATGAAGGACTGGGGTGTATCGAACTCTGGCGGGATTTTCCAGAGGCCGTTTGTACGGCCACCGGGTGTACCGGGCTTGTGTATGATCGCAAGGGATACGGCGGATCGGATCCCTACGGCGGCCCCTGGCCCCTCGATTATCTTCGCAAAGAATCCAAGGTTTTCCTGCCCGGCCTGCTGAAAAACTGCGATCTTGAGCATGCTGTTCTGATCGGGCACAGCGACGGCGGCACCATTAGCTTGATTGCCGCGGCGGGCAACAGCAGTCGGGTATGCGGGGTCATCACCGAGGCGGCTCATATTTTTGTCGAAATGGTGACCCTCGCCGGCATTCGCAATGCGATCGAAGCCTATGAGACCGGCGACCTGAAAACCCGGCTGGCCCGTTACCACGGCGAAAACACGGAAAACGTTTTTCGACGCTGGGCCGACCGCTGGCTGTCGCCTGATTTTTTCGACTGGAACATCGAAGCCTATCTTCCCAAAGTCACATGCCCTTTGCTGGCGCTTCAGGGGGAAAACGACCCGTACGGGACGGCGGCCCAGCTCCGGGGTATTGCCGCAGGGGTTTCCGGTCCGGTGGAAGCAAAGCTGCTGCCCGCATGCGGGCATGTTCCCCACGTCCAGGCCCGCAAAGTGGTTTTGAATGAAATGATCCGCTTCATCAATTCTCTTCTCCACACATAATAACTCCGGGCCCCAAACAAAAAGCCCTGCCGCATTCGGGGGGCTGCGTCCATAATCTCAAGGGCGCTTTCCCCGTCAAATGCAATTTCTGATTTTAGGTCTCGCATTTCGATTCGCTCAGCAAGGGTCTTTACGAATTCATCTTCATCATCGGCCAGCAAGACCTTCATTTCTTTCATCTCAAATTTCCTAAAACTTTCATCGGCTTCAGGGTCAGACTTAAAAAGGCGCAATGGAATTTTCAGCAATGAAAGATTAAAGCAAATCGGATATTGAAACCAGTTCCACCCAAGGTGCCGTTTCATCCAGTTCTTGTTTGAAATTCCGGAGCGCCGTCAGCGTTGAAAGGTGGGGATGTCCGATGCCGATGGCGGCTCCGTGTTTCAGGGCGTGTTGTTTTAAGTGCATGAGCTGCCGTCGGACCGCCCGAATATCCGGGGTATGGTCCAGGAAGATATTTCTCGGTGCGGTTCTCATGTTCAACCGTCGGGCGATTTTGTAGGCCTGTGAATGCCTGCTCGTCAAGCTGTCCACAAAAAAAAGATCCTTCTTTTTGATTATTTTCAATGCCTGAACGACCTTGGTGGAGCAGGATGTAAACTTTGAGCCCATGTGGTTGTTCACACCCGTTGCTTGGGGAATTTGCGACAGATTCTCTGCGATGGTTTCTTCGATTTTACGATTTTCGTATGAGATGTAAACGGCACCCGGCCCCGGGTGGATTTCGTTGTTGTATGGTTCCATGGGTTGGTGCAGCATGACTTCAAGGCCTTTTCCGGAAATTTCCTCTGCTAGATCCTTGGAATGCCGCAGTTGGGGAAGGATGGAGAACGTCATCGGAATTTTCAAGGACAAAAACGCCCGCACCCGGGAGACGCTATGCCCGATGTCGTCAATGATCAAAGCGATCCTGGACGCCGGCGCTGAAAAAGACATCCCTTGGCCGCGGGGTTTGGGCATGGGCCAGATGCGCCTTTCATTGGCTTCGGCGATGGAAAAAAAGTTCAGTCCGAACAGGGTGCCGGCGAGGTAGGTCAGGCCATTTACCAAGAAAAATCTTCGATGATTCCGCTGGGTTTTTTCTTCTTGATAGTTTCCCTTCATGATAGGCGTTGGATACAACGTATTGTGATAAAGGTCAAGGGAAAACACAATATATTGTGAATTTTGAAAAAGGATCAAATTCAAACCCTTGAGGGTGTTTGCTGAAGAATGGATTTTTGAACCGAACCGGCCAGGGTGTTTTTCGTCGCCGGGCCGGGCATTCGGTCCGGCGGTTGGTTCAGTCTTTACAATATCGTCATGAGGTGATTTGCACGCGGTTGGTTTTACTCGGGTTTTAGATGAACATACCCTGACGATCGATTAATGTTCCCCCTAAATGAGCGTAAACAAAACGGGAAAATATTAGATGTCGACGATCTGTGTCTTTATGGAATTTCCCCGGATGTGAAGCAAGGCGAGAGACGCTGGAAAATTACGGCGCGGCTGTGCCGCACTGCCGGGATTCAGAAAGAGCACGCCGCTATTTTCTGCAACAGAAGGGCAGTGTAAATGACCATGGATGACGGCGTCAAAGCCCGACTCCGAAGGGGCAATATCGAGCCTGTGAATATCGTGAATGACATACAGGAGAACGTCAGCGATTTCGACGGTCTCTGTTAGGGGGAGTTTCTTTAGGGATTTAACCCTGTCCATGTTGCCCCGGACCGCCACCACCGGCGCGATGGTTTGCAGTTCCTTTAGAACGTCGCTGCTGCCGACGTCTCCGGCATGAATGATGAGGTCGACACCTTTAAGGGCTTTGGCGGCCGTTGTCGGAAGAAGACCGTGGGTGTCCGAAATGACCCCTACGACAACATTCCCCTTGTTTTCGAAATTGACCGGCATGAGCGCCTCTTCCACCCGGCATGCAGCACCAGGGATTGACAGGATCTAATCTGCACGTTCAATAAGATACCCTTTTTCATCCATATAATCTTCTTCTATGAGCCGTCTTTCAACGTTTTTTATTATATCCATAAGAATATCTTTGCTCCATTGTTCACCGATGGACATACCCTCTTTGACAAGAACCGGCTGAAGCGATAAAATTTTTTTTCCGACAGGACTTTCATGGAATTCAATTAATGCGAGTATTTCCTGGTGGGTAAAATATTTGTCGTACATGGGTACAAATCGATCGAAAAAACCGCCCGGAGCCCACAGGTTCAATCGTATTTCTTCCATGCACTTTTCTTTCATTATTGAAACGAGATCCGGCGACAACCCCGGATACTTTTCACGGGTTAAGGATAGGTATTGTGAAAGTATATATTGGGACATAATGTCCACCTGCGCACTCATCCCCGACATCATTATGAGTCTGTGAATGTCCGTTTTTTTAGCAGGATCGATGGGCGGGTTTTCTCCATACACCCCCGGGATGAAAAGAAACAGTGAAACGATCGATAGCGCATAGAAAAAGCCATATTTTTTTATTTTTTTCATCGGGGCGAAACCTGTTTCACCGGGGGCAGCGCCTTTGTGGTTTGCGACAAAAAGATCTATCTTCCAATTATCCCAGCGTGTTGAGGAAGTCATTGACTCTCCTCCTTATCCGGAGGCACGAGCTCTTGATTTAGAAGTACAGGCTCGATGATTTTGACCGGAAGATGGAGCGTTCTTTTCATTATCCCCAACAGTCCCGATCCCACCGCTGTGGGTGAAATCGGAGTCACCCGTGGATTGTTCAGATCTCCCTCTATTCGCACCGGAAAGGAGATCAAGGATCCCCCAAGAATATAGTTCACCCCCGGTAGATAACGGACGATAAAGTCGACGGCTTTTAAAGGTGCCACCAGGGCCGTAATATCCATTTTTTTCTTGAAATAGTCAACATATCCATGACAGACGATCCCCATGGACATACCGTCGATGACCATTTCGTTTAAATTTAAAATGCTTTTTTGAACGTCTGCTTTGATATGGATGGAATGGTAGCCAAATCCTTCTGCGGAAAGATCCGGCATCTTCCCCTTAAACATTTCTGTAACCTGAATGAAATTGGAGATATCTATCAATAGGCTATAAAATCTGCCCGCGTAGATCCGGCCCTTGGCGGCATCAAGTTCTATATGTCCTCCAATGGATTGAATCAGTTGTTCATTCTGACCATGGGCCGTCAGTTCTCCGTCAAGATTGTAGTCACCGTCCACTTCTGCGGCCTTGTCCAGCAAACAGGAAATGAGGGATTTGAGCTTTTGCCCACGCACAGACGGTTTCACATGGATGCTGATTTCCTCGGGCGATATTTTCAACGTGCCCGGTGTGGAAATGGTGCATAAACTCGCATTTTTGAGAGCAACATCTGCAGACCGATCATTGAAGATTATGTCGGCCTGGAAGGGATTCCAGGTAAACCCTTTATAGGTCAAGCGTTCTGTTTTTAGTTTCAAGACGCCGCGTATGGGATTTGTCCATGCTTTTTCGTCCGCCGGGTCGGGGTTTTTTTTACGGTATTTATCCATGGCTTGACGGAGTTTGTCGAGATCTATTGCTTCGGAGTAGAGTTCCATATTCAAGTTGGGTTCATTGGCCGACAAATCCACGTTTCCTGTAAGTTCAAACTGGTTGTCCGCCCACGACAGGTTTGCTGATTCAACCTGAAGGTGGTGATCATTTATGGTTTTAAGAGAAAGTTCGTTGACAATCAACGGCGATGTGGATGTCCCCGGAAAGAAAAGATTGGTTGCCTGGACTTCGCCCTGTAAGGTGGAGTTCAAGGGCCGATCCAGAAGTACGCGGGCCTGGAAATTTCCGTTTATCCAACCGTTTAGAATTTGATTTTCCGCGACGATGCCATCCAGCGTCGATTTGTGTAAATTTCCGGCAAAGAAAAGATCTGCCATCCGGTTTTTTTGAACAAATTTTATGGATGCGTGGTCGTCCTGGTCCTGGATGGCGAGGTTTTTAATGGTCAATGCATGGGGACTTGCATGAATATCCGTTGAAACCTTGATTTTTGGCTGGAATACCAGATCTCCTGAAAAATCGGTTTCGTGACCATGGTTCCAGGTAAGATGCGCCGTAGAAACCGATATGGGCGGTTTTAAGTGGAGATAGGGCGGCAGTTTTATAACGTCTGATATCCATCGGACCGAATCCGGCCCAAGGTCTCCTTGGAATGTGAGATCCACCTGGCTTAAATCCTTCAGGTAATCCTTTAAATCCCCCGAAACCTTCAAGGATGCGTCCAGGATGCGGGCATGAGAATCGGAAATTGAAATATTCTCGGCAGTCGAGTTGAAAAATCCTTTTGTGACTTTCAATACCCCTGGAAAAAGGGATGAATTTAAAGCGACATTCCGGGCCTCACCTGCAATTTGGAATTGAAAATTTTCCGGATCAAAGAGCTTGCCCTGATATTGCATGGAAGACAATGCAATGACACCGTGCACACCCGTCAGGCCATAAATTTCCCCGGAGATTATTTCAGAGGATTTCAGCCATGGGAATATTTCTTTTAAGTCGAAGACTGCCTTTCCGGAGGTAATTTTTAGGTCAGGTGCTTTATCCCAGGATGTCTGAGTCGAAAGCGCCGTAAAAGAAGATTTCCCCATGCTTCCGCTCAGGTTGTTTACGCCGGTGGTGATCCCTTTGTAAAAATATTGACCGCTGGCGATTTTCAATGGATACGGCAATCGCCGGTAATTTACAGACAGGTTAAATTGAGATACCTCCACCTTCGCTTCTATGGAATCAATGCTGTCTCCAAGATAGAGTCTTCCCGTAGCCCTTCCTTTCGGGTTGTCTATGAGGGCCAATTCCTTGATAAAGGCGTCATTTCTCACCACACGATTCAAAATCGGCGGAAGCTGCGCCAGGTTTGCATCCACCGATATATCGAGATTAAAAAGGGGATCTTTGCCTGTAAGGCCCAACTTCAAACTTCCATCGAGACATTGGGAGGTCTCCAGTTGAGCTTTAAGATTTTGACCGTTTAAAACACCTTCGGAAATCGTTACATTCCCTTCGACTCCCTCCAGATCCAGGGCCACGCCGGGAACAAAAATCTTGCCGTCCGAAATGCCGCCGTCAAGGGTCATGTTCTCCAGCGATCCCAAATTCGCCAAGGAACTTGCATGGGCGGTATAATTGATGGCGGGCACTTTTCCGCCTTTTATGATCTTAAAAATATTCTGTACAACGGGGCTTTTTCCAAACAGCTCCAGGGCGACCTCCCGGGTGGAAGGAACGTCAACGTTTGTGCCCGTAATCCTCAGATCGATTTTCCTGGGTGTGGAAGAAGAAGACGGCGTGAAATCCAATCTTCCGCTCACATCCAGCTCTGGATAATCGAGTTTGAGTTCATCGAGGGTGAAGATTAATTTATTTTCATTCAGATCGACGCCGCCTTTGAACCGTTTAATTTTCAAAGCGCACTCTTTTTCTCCAGGGTGTATTGCCAGATCGAGGGCGGAACAACTCAAATCTCCCTCAATGGATTTTAGACCGTCTGCTTTAAAAATGATATTCAGGTTCACCGGGGAGGTTAGCACCTTATAATGGAGAAGTGACGAAAGACGCCGGCTTAAAAAATGAGAACGGATCTTCGTTAACTTAATATTGCCGCGGCTTTTGAGATTTTCCGGGTTGACCGTCCCTTTTATGGAAATGCCTTCCCACAGGGTGGACGTGCATTGGATGTCAAAACTGATTTTGTGGGTTGTTTGGGCAATACGGGCATTGATGTCCTGAAACTTAAAACCGGGCATTTTATCTTCGATAAAATTGAGACGGCCGTTTTTCACGGATATGACAAACCCGGGGGTTTTTTCTGACAAAAATCTTAAGGTTTCAGCGATCTTTTCTTCAAGATCTTCTAGTAATACAGGCTTTAAATCACCTTCTTTTTTGTCCGGTGGGACACTAAGGACGATTTTAACGTCCGGAGATTTGATGTCGATTCCGGCATTCTGAAATTTTCCCATGAACAGCGGCAGAATTTTAATGGAGACCGTCAACGACGACAGGGTGCCATGGGCGGTTCCCGGTACAGAGAAGTTGCCCTGACGAATGATCAATTTGGGTTTCGGGAAGAAGGATACATCAAGGTGCTGAAATTCCACCTTGCCGTTGAGTGCTTGTGATATCTCATCCTGGATTTTGTTTTTAATCGATTCCCGATTGATCACCCGGTCTGAAAACGCCATCAATACGGATAAAAATATGACAACGGCCATCAGAGATCCAATGGTCCATAAAAAAATTTTTGTAGGCTTGTTCATTTAAAAAAAACACAATTTATGGATAGCGTGTAAAAGAAAAAAACTTTTAAACCTCACGGGATTGTAAAATAAGCATTTTGGGCGCACCGAAAAAGCAAACATTATGTTTTGAATTTATTTAAACAAAATAAAACAATATATTAAACCATAATAAGTCTGGAAAATATGCGGTGTTTTTTTTGCAAATCATAGCCAATAATTGCAATTTAGTCCAGCGCTTTTATTTGACACACCGGCCGCTTTCCTCTATAAACGATTCATAAAGATCGAGTTGTAAAATCGGTTCGTGATATTCTTCAACAGAGCTTCGCCGGTTTGAACAAACAAGTCCAATACGATCCCATCATGGATGAAATCGTAAAAAGCCGTTTTCCATGAAACCGAGGTGTCAAAAGGGACTTTTCATTGAACCGTAGACGGCGGGATTAAACTAAAAACACATTGGAATTCGATTTCTTACGGATTCTCTATTGACAGAAGGTAAGGGGTATATGTTGCAATCTGAGAAATTGTCCCAAATCAGTATCGAGAGCGAGATGAAAAAATCGTATCTCGATTATGCCATGAGTGTGATCATCGGAAGGGCGCTGCCGGAAGTTCGCGACGGGATGAAGCCGGTCCACCGACGCATCCTGTTTGCAATGAGGGAGCTGAAAAACGACTGGAACAAGGCGCACAAAAAATCGGCCCGTATCGTGGGCGATGTCATCGGTAAATATCATCCCCATGGCGATACCGCTGTGTATGATACCATTGTGCGGATGGCCCAGGATTTTTCTTTAAGGTATCCTTTGGTAGACGGCCAGGGAAACTTCGGGTCTGTGGATGGAGATCCAGCGGCAGCCATGCGGTATACGGAAATCAGAATGATGCGTCTGGCCCATGAAATGCTGGAGGATTTGGACAAGGAGACCGTTGATTTCACCCCCAATTATGATGAATCCATGACAGAGCCGACCGTACTGCCTGCTAAGGTCCCCAATCTTTTGATCAACGGTTCTACGGGCATTGCTGTGGGCATGGCCACCAATATTCCACCGCACAATATTTTTGAAGTCATTGAAGCCATAAAGGCCATCATCGACGACCCTGAAATTACCTGGGAAAGGCTGCTGGATTACATTCCGGGTCCTGACTTCCCCACGGCCGGTATTATCTACGGTACCCGGGGAATTTATGACGCATATCGAAACGGCCGGGGCATTATCCGGATTCGTGCCAGGGCCATTGTGGAGAAAGACAAAAGAACCGGAAGAGAAACGATTGTCGTTACAGAGCTTCCGTATCAGGTAAACAAGGCGAGGGTTATCCAAAAAATTGCCGAACTGATGAGAAACAAGCGGCTCGAGGGGATCCGGTATGTAAGGGACGAATCGGATCGGGAAGGGATGCGGATTGCACTCGGGTTGAAAAAAGATCAGATCGCAGGCGTGATTGTCAATCAGCTGTACAAACACACACAGTTGGAGAACAGCTTCGGAATTATCTTTCTTGCGGTTGTGAACAACCAACCTCAACTTCTTACCATAAAAGAAATCCTTGAGTATTTTATTCTTCACCGCAAGGAGATCGTTGTCCGGCGGACCCGGTATGATCTGAAAAAAGCTGAAGCACGGGCTCACATACTCGAAGGCTTGAAAATTGCTTTAGAAAACCTCGATGACGTCGTTTTTCTGATCCGAGAATCAAAAACACCCAAGGAGGCCAAAACAGGGCTGATGGAGAGTTTCGACCTGACTGAAATTCAGGCCCAGGCCATACTCGAAATGCGACTCCAGAGGCTCACCGGCCTTGAACAGGAAAAAATCATCGAGGAGTATAAAAATATTATTAAGGACATCGCCTGGTACAGGGAAATTCTCGGCAGTGAACGTCTTGTGGAGAATATTATCAAGGAAGAACTTTCAAAAATACAAGAGGAGTTTGGAGACCCGCGCCGGACTGAGATCGTCGAATCTACAAAAGAGATAACCATTGAAGACATGATCGTCGAAGAGGACATGGTTGTTACGATTTCAAAGAGCGGCTATATAAAACGGAATCCGATTACCCTTTACCGGCAGCAGCACCGGGGCGGCAAGGGTAAGACAGCCATGGGCGTTAAGGACGACGATTTTATCGCCGACCTTTTTGTGGCCTCCACCCACCACTCCTTTGTTTTTTTCACCAACCAGGGCAGGGTGTATTGGTGCAAGGTATACGACATTCCACAAGCCGGCCGTGCCAGTCGCGGCAAAGCGATTGTAAATCTTCTTAATCTGGGAAAAGATGAAAAACTTACCACGGTGCTTGCCGTGCCGACATTTGAACCGGGGTATCATATTTTAATGGCGACCCGAAATGGCCTGATAAAAAAGACAGATCTCATGGCCTTCTCCAGACCCAGGGTCGGCGGCATCATCGCCATAAGTCTGCTTCCGAATGACGAGCTGATTGCAGCACGGATTACGGATGGAACCCAGAACGTCTTTTTGGGATCGGCCAAGGGAAAATCGATCCGTTTCCACGAGTCCGATGTTCGACCCAGCGGCCGTGTGGCAAGGGGGGTTCGGGGGTTGAGACTTGCTTCCGGAGACCGGATTGTTGGAATGGAAGTTTTAAGCCATGGCCAAACCCTGTTTGCCGCGACGGAAAACGGCTTTGGAAAGAGGACGTCCATCGACGAATATCCGCTTCAAAGACGCGGGGGAAAAGGTGTTATTACCATCAAGACTACTGAGCGAAACGGACTGGTGGTAGGGATACTTCTGGTGGATGAAAACGACGACCTGATGCTCATGACCGCCTCCGGAAAGCTGATACGCATATCGGTGGGCGGCATTTCGGTTATCAGCCGTAACACTCAGGGGGTAAAGCTTATCGAGATGAGTCCGGGAGAAAAGGTGGCCGGAGTGGTGTGGCTGGCAGAAAAGGAAGATGTTTTGGTTGATGAAAAGGTG
>Ga0209013_10002346_pt1 | contig 17170 bp, 20 predicted proteins | sample Cruoilmetagenom2_FD_187291 | JGI IMG/M metagenome (GOLD analysis project Ga0209013, IMG submission 187291) | Oil polluted marine microbial communities from Coal Oil Point, Santa Barbara, California, USA - Sample 2 (SPAdes) (version 2) | ecosystem: Environmental > Aquatic > Marine > Oil seeps ...
AACAGAAAGTATTCAGCCGCTTTGCGGTGAAGGTGAAAGGGTGGGGTAAGAGCCCACCAGTGCTTATGGTAACATAGGCAGCTAGGTAAACCCTGTTCGTAGCAAGAAGTAATGGTATTAAGTCTCATTAGGCCATTGGATTGGCAAAACTGCTTCGCTTGAACGTATGGGCAACCATACGTCTAGATAAATAACTACCCACGACAAAACACGGCTTATCGTTGCACCTTATTATTGATCGTAACGTTTAGTTTCGATATGACTGTCAAGTCCCGTAAAAATCCCTTATACAATTTAATTTGCTAACTTATGATACTTTTATATGTCTATTGATGAAGTTTTGTTGATATGTCTTGGTAATACTTTTACTAAACTTTAATGTGCAAAAGTTTAGCTTTATAGTTATTTCTCTTGATTTGAAACAAGAGAAATCATCTCAAAATAGTTTATGATTATTAAAAAGTAATTATCTTGGCTATGAAAAATATTATTCGATCATTATCATTTTTTAGTACTTTAAATGAGGAAGAGATAGATATACTCATCTCTATTTCTTCTTTGCAGCAGTACAAAAATGAGTATATTCTGCATTATGAAAATAGCCAAAGTGATAGACTCCTTTTTTTAGTAGATGGTTTAGCTAAAGCCTCAAAGATAGATAAACACGATAATGAGATTTTTTTATTTTATGTATATAAAAACCACTTACTCTCAGAGGTGTCAACACTTAAAGATGATTATTTGACATCATATTCAAATATGACACTGGTTGAAGACTCTCAAGTATTAAGTATAGATTATCAGGCATTTAAAAGACATTTTTTGGATAATGGGTTATTGTGTTTAGAACTTACTAACGAAGTGATACATCAATCCAAACAGTTGCAGAATCTTGTGAGTAGAGAATTTGTATTTAACTCTGTTGCTAAAGTATCTATGATGCTCTGTTCAGATATAGATATGTTTAATAGACTAAAACGCTACGATATTTCTTTGATGCTTCATATACAACCAGCAACACTGTCTCGTGTGTTAAATCGTTTAAAACGTGATGCTATTATCGATATAGACCATGGAAAGGTTATAATACTTAACAGTAAACGTTTAGAAAATATTTATAAGGAGCAAGAGGATGCATAAAGTAAAAGTTTTGGGTGTATTTATCTTTGTATTATCTATAATCTTGGCTCTTGTATTTAATACTATTTCTAAGCAAAATAGGGTCAATAATAATTCTTTGTCAATAATAAATGAGCAAAAGTTCTATACCCAGGAAATTTCAAAATCTGTTTTGTATCTTTCTAAAAATAAAGGGAGTTCAACGGAGCAGTTAGACAGTAGCATTAAAAAGTTTTTAGTAAATATGAAACATGAAAAACTTGATTCTTCTCAGCATGATGAGCTCATTTTGTTATGGGAAGAATTTTATACTGATGTAGAACAATTTAGAGAAGAACAAAAGGTAACTACAGCCTATAGTTCTATTATTATTGACAGACTAGTCAATGACATATATATGAAAAATCAAAAACTCATTGTTGTATTCGATACTTTTATAAAGATTCAAAAAAAGCAGTATGATGAAAAAATGGAGGAGTATAAAAACATAGAGTATATACTCTTCTCAATTGTGGCATTATTACTTATGTATTTGTTTACACAGATACGTGAGATCACTATGTTTATTCAAAAGTTTTCTACTACTTCAAAATCGATTATACAAAAGTCTACTATTAAAGATCTACAACCTATGCAAGTATGCCAAAATGATGAATGTTTAAAAGAAGCAACCCAGAACTTTAACCAATTTGTAGAGAAGATAGATTTTTCTATTGTATTTGCTCAAGAGTCCATAGAACACACCACAGTAGCACTTGAAGAAGTAGAGCAGAAGATAGAAGATCTGATGTCATTGATTTCTCAAATGCAGGGGAAAGAAAGTAATGCTTTATATCAAAAAGAAGATGCAGTGATCGACTCCCTTGAAACACTTATGAACCTCACAAAAGAATTAAAAAATCTACAGCAAGACCTAAATAAATTAACTTCTTTAAATAATAGTCATTAATTTGACCTAGGTCAGATTATAAATTCATCAAACATACTATGATTGTAGTATTGAGTATTGAAAATGACTCATATAACTTAAAGGAGAAGTGATGAATTATAAGTTAAATAAACTCTCATCTCTTTTTCTGGGTTCTGCAATCGCTGCTTCAACTGCGTTTGGTTCAGGAACTTTAGAGAAAGTGATGAAAGATAGAGGGTTAACAGAAACAGATGTTATCCGTGCTGCAAAAACGTATCTGCCTTCGGGGGGAAGAGATGAGTTTTTAGTATTTTCCTCTGGTGGACAGAGTGGACAGGTATTGGTCTATGGTGTACCGTCTATGAAAATTTTAAAATATATCGGTGTATTTACACCTGAGCCTTGGCAAGGGTATGGTTTTGATGAAGATTCAAAAGCAGTACTTAGACAAGGTAATATTAGAGGAAAAGAGATCAACTGGGGTGACACGCATCACCCGGCACTTTCTGAAAAAGATGGTAAATATGATGGTAAATGGTTAGCGATCAATGATAAAGCCAACCCAAGAGTGGCTATCATCGATCTTAAAGATTTTGAAACAAAACAAATTGTTGTCAATCCTATATTCAAATCTGATCATGGTGGGGCATTCTTTACACAAAACTCTGAGTACATCATTGAAGCAGCACAATATGCTGCACCGTATGATAATAACTATCACCCAATTGAAGAGTATAAAGAGACATATCGTGGTGGGGTAACGATGTGGAAATTTGATCCAAAGATCGGTAGAATTGATGAAAAAGCTTCATATACGATAGAGATGCCACCATATATGCAGGATTTGTCTGATGCGGGTAAAGGTGTTTCTCATGGTTGGGGTTTTACGAACTCCTTTAACTCTGAAATGTATACAGGAGGTATCGAAGTAGGTATGCCACCAAATGAAGCAGGTATGTCTCGTAACGATACAGACTTCTTACATATATATAACTGGGAAAAATTGGCAAAACTTGCTAAAGATGATAAAAATGTAAAAATTGTTAATGGGCATAGAGTTGTCCCTATGGATGTAGCAATTGCAAATAATGCACTTTTCCTCATCCCTGAGCCTAAATCACCACATGGTGTAGATGTTTCTCCTGACGGTGAGTACATTACGGTTTGTGGTAAGCTTGATACACATGCTTCTGTATTTAAATGGAGTAAAATAAAAAAGCTTATTGCAGATAAAAAGTATGCAGGGAAAGATCCATATGGTGTCCCTATCCTTGATATGAAAGAGTCTTTACACGGTCAAGTAGAGTTGGGACTTGGACCATTACATAACCAGTATTCAAATGTAGATGGTGAGATTTATACATCAATGTATGTTGATTCTCAAGTAGTAAAATGGAACTATAAAACACTTAGAGTACTTGATAAAGAGAATGTACACTATAACATTGGACACCTTTGTGGAATGGAGGGTAAATCAGCCGATCCTCAAGGTAAATATATCATTGCCTTAAATAAACTAGCGATTGATAGATTCCAAAATGTTGGACCTTTGCACCCGCAAAATCACCAGTTGATCGATATTTCCGGTAAGACGATGGATCTTCTTTACGATATGCCACTACCACTGGGTGAACCTCACCAAGCAGTAGCGATCAGAGTGGAGAAATTGCATCCACATGTAAGATATCCAATGGGTACAAACTCTAAAACAGGAAAAATCCATAAAGGTAAAACACTTGCGGGACAAGAGAAAGTTGTAAGAGATGGAAACAAAGTAACTGTCTATGGAACAATGGTACGTTCTCACATTAACCCTGAGAGAATCACGGTGAATAAAGGTGATACGGTTATTATGCACCTTACGAATCTTGAACGTGCACAAGATGAGACACACGGATTTACAGTAGATAATTATAATGTGCACATGTCACTTGAACCAGGTGAGACTGCAACAGTGAAATTCGTAGCAGACTTAGAGGGTGTTTTCCCTTACTATTGTACAGAATTCTGTTCAGCACTTCACTTGGAGATGATGGGTTACCTTATGGTTAAAGATCCGAACAAGAAGTATGTCTCTGCACAAAAACTTAAAATGGCTACTATGTCACCGGAACAACTAAAAGCTGAATATGACAAAACAGTTGCTGTAAATGCTGCAACAGATGCAGTTATCCAATCAGTTGTTAAGTTCTTAAAAGAAAACAAGTTTGGTGACCATAAAGTGGTTGCTGACCTAGTAGATGATGCATTTGCACAGTATGGACAAATAGAAGTACAGAAAAAACATTCAGATGAAGCTGTAGCAGCTGGTGATATGGATAAAGCAATTCTTTATGAAAATATGATCTGGCAGCTTATGGTTAAAACAGCCGATGTTGGTATTAGAGCCAAAGATGCATTGGTAAGACTCGTTGCAACAAAACAGTCTAACTCTGCAGCAGCAGGTCAAAGAGCCTTTGATGAAGGTGGATGTTCCGGTTGTCACGTTGTAGGTAAAGTATCTTCTGGTCCAGACCTTACAGGGGTACTTCAAAGACATGAAAATGGTGAAAAATGGGTTGCTGACTTTATTAAGCATCCTGAACATAAGTTTGATGATCCATATGTAAAAGGTATGATCGATTATTTCAATCTTAAAATGCCTAACCAACATATGAGTGACAAAGAGATACAAGACATGATCGAATATTTTAAATGGATTGACGAAAACGCAAATCTATTTTAGACAGATCTATCAAACGGGGGCTTCCCCCCCCATTTGATGCAAAACAGTTATAAATTTCTTTCTTTTTTTACTAAAAAAACTATTTCTTGATTAATCTCAACTTTTCCCCACTATGCTTTGGTTATTATCTATATATCACAATTATTTTATTGAAGGAGAACTATGCATTCAAGTTTTATAAAATCTAGAATTTTTACTGCTTTAGCATTGATTATACTTACGGTTGGTTTCACTTTTCCAATGATTACTTTTCATGGAACGATGAATCAGATACATGAGGGGAAAGTAGATGAAATTTCACCACTCTCTAAAAAGGTATGGAATTTTTATAATCAGGGCAGATACAAAAGTATAGCCACAGATAAAGAGGCTCATAATAATTTAGAGCTTATGATTGAAAATTCTGCAGAGATTGGTGTGGCATCAACACCTATTTGGGCTGTTTCCCTTGAAGCTCCTAACTATCCAAAAGAGGCATTCCCACAAGGAATTCCCGTATTTTTCCATTTTGATGGCTTTTCAGGTGAAGTACATGAGATGAATACGATCAACCACTATGTGGGCATGGATCCAATGTATGTAGGAGGACATCTTGAACGAGAAATTGGTATATATGCTTTACTCTTTTTATCGTTGATGATGATATATTTTATGGCATATAATGCAAAGATATTTAGCTTAGGTATGCTTATCCCTGTCTCTTTACCACTACTTTTTTTAGCAGATTATTCTTATTGGCTCTACTGGTTTGGGCATAACCTTCATGACTGGGGTGCATTTAAGATCAAACCATTTATGCCAACAGTATTTGGTGATGGAAAGATAGCACAGTTTACGACACACTCTTACCCAACTACAGGTTTCTATATGTTGTTGGCAATTAGTTTGTTAAGTCTTCTTGCATTCTTTGCAAAACAAAAAGCACTGAAAGCAACAGAGGCAAAATAGTAATGTTGGGGTGCCCCTTGTGGGTACCTTCTAGTTTAAATACAAAGGTTTGAAGTATGATTAGATCATGGAGTATTTTTTTCTTATCATTGTTAACTTTTTTGCATGCAAATGTACTTCAGGATGCTATAGATAAAGCACCTGAAGGGTCTATTTTAAAACTGCCTGCAGGTATTTATAAAGGTGCTATTAGCATCACGAAACCACTTACTATTATGGGAAAAGAAGAAGGTGTGGTGATTGATGGTGAAGGTAAAGGAACGGTTGTTACCATTAAAAGTTCTTATGTGACACTCAAAAATCTTAGAATCACAAACAGTGGTGCTATGCACCACACTTTAGACGCAGGTATTCTGGTCACAGATGCAAAGCATTGTGAGATCAGTCACTGTGTGATAGATGATTCTCTTTTTGGTATTGATATGCAGATGGTGAAGAATTCTATAGTCTCACATAACACTATCAGTTCAAAAGAGTTGGAACTTGGACTTAGAGGGGATGGTCTGCGTCTTTGGTACAGTAATGACAATCTTATAAAGAAAAATTCACTTATTAAGTCTCGAGATATGGTTATTTGGTACTCACATGGTAATGAAATAGTTGAAAATTATGGAGAGCATTGTCGGTACTCTTTGCATTTCATGTATGCGGGAAAAAACCTGGTAAAAGATAACCATTACAAGTTTAACTCTGTGGGTATATTTTTTATGTACTCTAAAGATACAGTTGCCATTGGTAATGTTGTTAAGAGTTCATTGGGTGCTACGGGTATGGGTATTGGTCTAAAAGATGTCTCAAACTTTACACTAAAAAACAATACCGTACTTTACAATGCACAAGGAATTTACATAGATAGATCTCCATTTGAGCCAGATACCAATAATTGGATACTGGGTAATAATATTTTGTATAACTCAGAAGCACTACATTTTCATTCGCTTTCTGAAAACAACATTATGAAGGATAATATCATCAAGGGAAACATTGAGGATGTTGTTAATGACAGTAGGGGAAGTAAAACTAATCAAAATGAGATAGTAGGGAATTATTGGGATAATTATGAAGGATTTGATAAAAACAATGACAACATAGGTGATACTCCGCATCAAGTATATCAGTATGCAGACCAGCTTTGGGTTTATAACCCTGAGGTGAAGTTTTTTTACGGCTCACCCGTAATTTCACTTTTAAATTTCCTGGCAAAATTGGCACCATTTTCTAAACCGCTTTTTTTGTTTGAAGATGAAGAACCACAAATCAGGCTGGAGGGTTAAGATGGCAAAAGTCAAAACAGACAGAAGAGAGTTTATAAAATATTCAACATTAGGTGTCTTTGGTGCAGTGTTAGCTGGGAGTGTTATATTTTCTCCACAAGTAGTTAAAGCAGAAAATAGACTAAGACCACCAGGTGCTGTAGAAGAGGACAAGTTTATATCACTTTGTATTAAGTGTGGTCAGTGTTTGCAAGTGTGTCCTTATCACTCTATCAAGTTAGCTGATATGGTGAAAGGTCATGGTGTAGGTACACCGTATATAGATGCATCAGAACGTGGATGTTTTGCCTGTTCTGCGGTGCCTTGTGTGTTGGCTTGTCCAACTGGGGCACTGGATCATCACTGTGAAAAACCAGAAGATATTCATATGGGTATCGCCGTATTGGAATTTCCTGACAGATGTTTAGCCATGGCCAATAAACCTGTACCTAAAGGCTATAATAGGTTTATGCATGCCTTTACAGATGCACAACGAAATGTAACCAGTTTAGAGAGAGAGTTATTAGATAAACTTGAGGGGTATGAGGGGAAACAGTGTACCCTGTGTGTAGATGTTTGTCCTATACCTAACCCACTATCGGCCATAGCCATGGTTCCAGACAAACAAGGTGGAAAAAGACCAGAGATCTATGATGGATGTATAGGCTGTGGTGCTTGTGAAGAAGTGTGTCCTACACATACTGCGTCTATAGTAGTTAAGCCAAGAGTGACTTATGATGAACAATACAAAAATAAAAGTTAGGAGTAGAAGATGAAAAATATTTTAAAACTATCAACTTTAGTTTCTAGCTTAGTGTTAGCCACTTTAGTTACGGGTTGTGGTGAAAAACCTCAAGAGGAAACAGCAAACATCGAAAATAAGGCAGTTACTACTGAATCAGCACCTCAAATTGAGGTTGTAACAAATGAAAATGCTAAAGAGATAAAAGTTAAAGAGAAAAAAACTGATAAGACACAAAGTAAGTCGTATTACTATGATTACAACATCAAGAGTGAGTATGATGAAAATGATAAACCTGCCAATGAAGATGCCGGGATAAGAGCAAAACCTCGAACAACGATTGATGCCAATATTAATGTACGTAGTCCTTATGAAGAAGTACAAATATCACTGTTGGTTAGAAAGTTGAGTAAAAAATTCATAGTGAAATGTTCAGCATGTCATAATGATTATGCCAATGGGATCATAGGTCCTTCATTACTTGGAAAAACCTCTCAGGAGATCTTTGATGATATTGCAGCATTTAAGAGTGGAGAAAAGAAAAATGTCTTAATGACGGATCTTATTAACATGATGGATGAAAACGAGATAAAAGCATTGGCAGATGAGATTTATGAGTTTAATGAAAAAATAAAAGAGGCAAGGAAATAGGCATGAAGAATATTATAGTTGGGTTGCTTACTGTTGGAATTATCGGCTTAATGGTGTTTACTTTTATGGGTGGTGGTGCTTATCATGGTGGTGAACACGGGAAAGTTATAGAGGATTTTGGTGACTCACTCACAGCCAATAAAACCGTTGCAGTGGAAGAGAAAGATGACAGACAAAAAGAGAATGATAAGCTTAATGCACTACGAGATAAAGCAGGAAATGCAGGGGCGTTTAACGTGAGTAATGAGTACAAAAGAAAATGTGCCTCTTGTCATGGTGCAAATGGTTCAGGTTTCCAAAATGGAAAAGCTATGATGGGTCCTAAGATCTTCGGTCAAACAGCAGAAAAAATCTACAAAGATCTGGTTGAATTTAAATCAGGTAGAAAAGAAAATGTTGTTATGAAGGGGCTTCTTCTTTCAATGAGTGAAGAAGATCTAAAACGTTTTGCGGATGAGATAGGTGAATTCCCAGCTAGAGCAGAAGCTGCTCAAAAATAGTCAGATAGAGGAGGGCAAAGATGGATAAGTATAACAATAGAGAGACTATAAGAAAAACCACTTTTTGGTCTACTTTTTTCGATGTGAATAAAGAGGGTAAAAAAAAGTTCAGTTACCGCATGAAAAGATGGATACTGGTCATCTCTATTCATCTACTCTTTTTCTTATCATTTGCGATTGACATTCAAACACTTGAAGGTACACTCAACGGTTCAAGATTTTTAGGGTTTCACCTCATTGATCCTTTTACAACGATACAAGTATATCTTTCTACCTATGAATTGCCTATAAATGTTATTATTGGTACGGTTACTATTGTAGTGTTTTACCTGCTTGTGGGAGGTAGGAGTTACTGTTCATGGGTATGTCCTTATGGCTTACTTTCAGAGATAGGTGAAAAATGGCATGATGCACTTGTGGCAAAAAAAGTCATTAAAAGTAGAAAGTTTGATCATAGAGTACGTTATCTTTTCTGGGCTATGTTTCTTATACTCTCCTTTACCAGTGGGTATTTGGTTTTTGAAACGTTTAATGTCGTAGGGATTCTCAGTCGTATGATAGCGTATGGATGGAGTTTGGCATTGATCTGGGTTTTGATCGTCTTTGTCCTTGAAGTATTCTTCTCCCGTCGTGCATGGTGTACCTATCTCTGTCCTATAGGAACTACCTATGGAATGATAGGAAAAGCTTCTGCACTAAGAGTAGAGTGGAACGATAACTGTGACCACTGTATGGTATGTCATGATGTCTGTTTTGAAAATCAGGTCTTAGAGATAGTCAAAGCCAAGTACGATAAACAAAGAGAAGAAAAAGGTATCACACAGGAATACATTACTGGAGCAGACTGTACATTGTGTGGACGCTGTATAGATGTTTGTCATACGGATGCATTGAACTTTGACTTTAGATTGAAAGGACTCGTGTGATAAAAGTTACGGATCTTAGTAAAAAGTTTGGCTCTCATCTTTCCTTGGATAATGTGAACATTGAATTTAACCTCAATGACTCAGTGGCTCTAATGGGAGCAAATGGAGCAGGTAAAACGACATTGATACGTTCTATTTTGGGGTATTACCATCCTAATAATGGAAGAGTTTTAGTGAATGGTTTAGATCCTATAAAAGAGCGTACAGAAGTCTTAAAAAATGTGAGTTTTGTACCTCAGTTACCACCTCCTATTAAGCTGAGTGTGAGTGAGCTTGTCTCTTATGTATGTAAGAGTTCAGGCGTAGATAAAAAAAGTATTTATCACTATGCTAATGAAATGAAGTTTGATATTAAGTCAAACCTTGGTAAATCATTTTTTAAACTCTCAGGTGGTATGAAACAGAAGCTTCTCATAGCCATTTCTTTTGCTAAAGAGAGTGAAATCGTCATCTATGATGAACCTACGGCAAATCTTGATCCTAAAGCAAGAGAAGATTTTTATACCCTTATACAAGAGAGTAAAAATGAAAAACTGGCATTGTTTATTACCCACCGTATAGAAGAGGTAGAATCGATAGTCAACCGTCAAGTCTATATGGATCTGGGAAAGGTAGTTTCTGATGAAAAAGTTTAAACTACTTTTTTTAGCTTCAGTATTACTTTTGAGCTTTACTGCCTGTGAAAAAAAGAATCCCACAGATATACACAGTGTACATTGGGATAGAGATATGTGTGAGCGTTGCAAAATGGTTGTAAGCGACAGACAACATGCCACACAGGTCATCAACCCTGCTACGAAAAGATCCTATATGTATGATGATATCGGCTGTGCAGTGTTGTGGTTTGAAGAAGAGAAGATAGCGTGGGCAGATAAAGCGAAAATATGGGTAACCGATATTACAACAGGGAAGTGGATAGATGCCAGAACAGCCTTATATGATACGAACAATATCACCTCTATGGCTTTTGGTTTTGGTGCTCATGGAAATAATAGTACGATTAAAGAGGGTGAAGAAATCATAGATTTTAAAGAAGTATCTAAACGTATTTTTGATATTGAAGCAAATCAAAACAGGAGAGCATATTGAAGAACTTATTACTAATCGCCTATCTTGACCTTAAAGAGTCTATACGTGCCAATTGGTTTATTGTATACTCTTTAGTTTTTGGTGGCTTGATCGCACTGTTTTTCATCGCAGGAATCACTGAATCACAGGTTATGGGCTTCTCTGGTTTGAGTAGGTTGTTACTGATGTATATTCAAGTAACTATCGTCATCTTGCCTATTTTTATACTCATAACCACAGTACGTTCCATCTCCGGTGACAGAGACAGCCATATTTTAGAGTATATGCTCTCTTTTCCTATTTCGCTTAAACAGTATTATTGGGGTAAGGTAGTAGGCCGTTTTATTACCGTATTTTTACCCGTATTTATGGCGATGGTCTTTGCCATTCTCTATGGCATGTTTAAAGGTGCAGATGTACCTTGGAGTATATTCTTTCTCTATACAGGACTGTTATTTGCTATGAGCTCTGCATTTTTAGGCATAGCCTTTTTTATCTCTTCTATCGTAAAATCTTCAGAGATGGCATTGGGTATCTCATTTTTTATATGGATATTCTTATTGGCATTTATAGACATTGCACTTATCTCATTGATGATGCAACAGCGTATTAACACCGAACTGATCATAGGAATAGCTATGATAAATCCTATGGAGATCTTTAGGGTAGCAGCTATTTCACTCTTTGACCCAGAACTTACAGTTATGGGACCCGTGGCATTTTACATACTTGACATGATGAGTCAAAAAGTATTTGTCTTTATCTCTATAGTGTATCCGTTATTACTAGGGGTACTGTTTGCCTTTTTAGGTCTTAAAATATTTTCAAAAAAGGACTTAGTATGATGAAATTATCAACGGCATTTCTTATAGTGCCACTTCTGTTGTTTGCAGAGACAGCAGAAATAAAACCATTTAATGCCCAGCCGTTTTACAGTATGAATTACGATAAAAATACCACAGGTTTAGTGAGACATCTTAAGGTGTATAAAGCACCCCAATGGGTAGCTAAAATTAGAGTCAGAAATGGAAAGACAGTTTTTTTCTCTAGTCCTAAATCGATGTTTGAGTTTTATCATCGACCAGGAAAATGGTTTGATGTAGGTGTTAAAAGTGAGAGAGATTTTTCCCAGATTGTGGTAACAGACTATGAAACGCTTAAACCTATTAATGCAGAAACAGCTTTTTTTGTTTATGGAAGTAGAGCAACATCACCTTCAGGGGATGACTTGGTGCCTTTAGCTACTAAAGAAGCTGCAGAGAAATTTTCAACAACATATAGTGGAAAAAGAATTTTAAAATTTGATGAAGTCCCAGATGCTCTTATTAGACTTTTGAATGGAAGGATTTAATATGCAAAAACCTACACCCCTAGATGAAGAGATAGTACTTGATCCTAGACGTTATATCGTGAGTGAGACTGATGAAAAAGGGAAAATTACTTATTGTAATGATTATTTTATAGAAGTGTCAGGATATACTAAAGAAGAACTCATAGGTAAACCTCACAGCATGATACGCCATCCTGATATGCCAAAAGTGGTCTTTAAACTTTTGTGGGAAACTATCTCTCAAGGGAAAAATATTAATGCAGTGGTAAAAAACCTTGCTAAAGATGGAAGATATTATTGGATATTTACTGAGTTTGAATCTAGAAAAGATACAGATACAGGTGAGATCATTGGTTACCATGCAGCTAGAAAAAGCATCTCAAAACATGTGATTGAGATCATTTCTGAATTGTATGCAACACTGTTGGAGATAGAAAAAAATGAAGGGGTAGAAGCTTCTCAAAAATATCTTATTTCATTCTTGAAAGAGAAAGGAGATGATATAGAATTTTCTAATATTATGGAAGAGATACATAGGTTTTATTAAGATGCTATGCTGATGATTTGAGATCAGTCAATGACTAAAAAAGGAGAAAATGATGAAAAAAATACTACTTACAAGTTTGACAACATTAGGATTGTTAACTACTTCTGTGTCAGCGTATGACCTAAAAGTAAATATGCAGCTTCTTGGTGCAGAGATGGCAGTGTTACAAAATGGATTTATGAATAGTGATATGGAAGGTGTTAGAGCAGCGGTTGAGAAACTTTCAAAACATTCAGAAGAGTTACTTGGGAATAAGAAAAAATTTCAAGAAATGCTTCCTGAAAATAAAAAGCATAAAGCCAGTGAAGCAGTCATGAGTGCACAAATTATTGCACATAATGTACAAATCATACAAGATGCGATTGAAAATAAATTAAATAAATCAGGTATTACACGTAGAGAAGAATCACAAAGAGCCTTTACCTACATTGAACATGCATGTTTCCGTTGTCACAATATTGTACGTGATGTAAAATAGCTACAGAGAAATTGAAAAGACGAGTAGAAGAGTATTAAAATAAAAAAAGGATAAGTATGAAAAAGATTGTATTGGTATTAGCAGCGTTAGTGATGGTGAGTTCAAATGGTTATGCAGAGAAGATGGGTAAAAAGATGCCTACACGTTTCCAAGCAGTATCTCCGGATAAAGCAGTAATTCTTCAAGAAGGTGAGACTAAAATGTTTTGTCCTAAATGTGGTATGACACTTCCTATGTTCTACAAAACAAATCATGCAGCACATGTTGATGGTAAACCTGAGCAGTATTGTTCTATTCACTGTTTAGCTGAGACCATGGCTGATGGTGGTAAAGTAACAGACCTTAAAGTGGTTGATAATACTACGTTGAAGTTTATAGATGCAAGTACAGCATCGTATGTATTTGGTAGTTCTAAAGCTGGGACTATGACTATGACAAGTAAGTATGCTTTTGCTAACAAAGCAGATGCAGAAGCTTTTGCTAAAGAGTTTGGTGGAAAAGTGATGAATTTTGATGATACTTTGGCTTCTGTAAAAAGTACACTTGCAAAAGAGACTGCTATGATCAAGAAAAAACAAGCAATGGCAGCCCAAAAAGGTGAAATGATATTTAACAAAATGTGTAAACCAGTGGATGCTAAGTTTAACTCTGTGGCAGAAGCAAAAACATACTTGAAAACACAAAAACCTTGTGGTGAACTCAAAGGTAAAAAGCTTCAAGCTATTGGTCTTTATTTAAACTCACGTAACAAATAAAGTAGCGTTAAAACTGTGTGATGAGAAAAAGCGCTTTCAAATCAAAAGAAAAATTTGATGCTATCCTGCCCAAGCTTGTTATAGGGCTTGATGGGTTAGAATATCCTTAATATCTCATAGGGGAAATAGTCTTGATAAAACCATTTGTCTCTTTTGCCTCATTGTTGATACTTATGGTTTTTGCAATGGGTGCACATGCCCTTCTTTTCCCATATACAGAAACAACACAATCGATGAGAACAATGACGGAACTCACATACATGACATCGCTCTCTACCTCTGTAGCCTATGATGAATTAGCTTTCAATGCTACCTACCCAGAAATGCCAACATTAGGTAGAATGGACTTCATTTATGACAAATAATGCATTTTGGCACTTTCTAACCCTGCAACTCTTTAAAGAACGCAGTAAACATACCTCAGTCATACTCATATCGGTGATGATACTCTTTTTACTCTCTTCTGTACTTTTCATCTCGTCTTCTATTCGCTTTTCATTAGATGAAACACTTAAAGTACAACCTGATTTTGTTGTTTCTCGTTTACAAGGTGGCTCTTCAATTGCCACTCCTTTAGCTTGGGGTGATGAACTGCTTGATATCTATGGTATCTCTAAAGTTACCCCTAGGGTTTATGGACGTTATTATTTTACAGCCAAAGAGAAGTCTTTTCTTATTGTAGGGGTAGACTTTATGGAAGAACAAAGCCATGAGAGACTACAAAAACTTATTGAGACAACAGACATTAAGACTTTTTTTGGGGGTAAACAAATGTTAGTGGGTGCTGGAGTAAAAACTTACCTTGAAGCACATTTTTATAAGAGCAGTTATAATTTTTTAACACCAGATGGCACATTTGAGAAGGTTAAAATTTTCAATACTCTCCCCACACAGAGTAATCTCCTTGCCAATGACATGATGGTCATGCCTATAGACTTGGCTCGTAAAGTTCTAGGTCTTGGATCAGAGGAAGTCTCAGACATTACTTTTAATGTACCCAATCCGGATGAATGGGATATGATGACAGACAAACTCTCTGCCTTGCACTACGATCTTCATGTAGTCAATAAAAATGAAGTACGTAAATCTTATGAGAACCTCTATAACTATAAAGGTGGACTTTTTCTTATGCTTTTTATCATCGTTCTAGGTACTTTTGCACTTATACTCTACCAACGTTACAGTATGGTTTATTCAAGTGAGAGAAGACACATAGGTTTGCTAAGGGCTTTAGGTTGGAGCATTAATGATGTGTTGAAGCTTAAGTTGATAGAGACACTTATAGTGGTATTTTCCTCTTTTATACTTGGTGTATTCCTTGCGTATGTCTATGTCTTTATGGTAGGGGCACCAATACTTAGAGAGATATTTTTAGGGGGACAGAATTTAGATAATGTAGTTTCTTTTGTACCTGTAGTTGATTTCTCAGTACTTAGCTCAATTTTTCTCATCTATGCTTTGCCTTTCATAGCTGCTGTGTTAGTACCTGTATGGAGAGTCTCAGTGACTGATCCGAAAGAAGCCATGCTATGAGTGGTGATATGATGATACAAATAGAAAACCTTAATAGAACTTTTGCACATGCAGGCAACGAAGTGAAAGTACTTCAAGACATTAACTTAACTATACAAAAAGGTGAATGTGTCATTCTTAAAGGTGTCAGTGGATCGGGTAAAACTACGCTGCTTTCACTTATGGCAGGACTTGACAAACCTAGTTCAGGGAAAGTGCTTATAGAAGGTGAACCTATCTCTAAACTTCCTGATGCCTTTGCTTCTGAACTTCGTGCCAAGAAGATAGGAATGATCTTTCAGCATTTTAATCTCTTTGAGCATCTCTCTGTCGCTGAGAATGTGACTATACCTCTCATACCATCGGGTATGAAGATGAAAGAGATACATAGCAAAGTAGAGCGTTCTCTTACTCTTGCGAACATTATACATAAAAAAGAGATACTCGCATCCAGACTCTCTGGTGGGGAGAAACAGCGTACAGCCATAGGACGGGCCTTGGTAGCCAATCCTGATATTATCCTTTGTGATGAGCCTACAGCAAACCTGGACAGAGACAATTCACTGTTATTTATAGACATACTCAAAGAGCTACACAGCATGGGTAAAACCATCGTCGTGGCCACTCATGACCCACTCTTTGATAACTTGAGTTTTGAAAGTAGAGTCATACCTATGGTTGATGGTAAAATAGTATAACAGATGAATGAAGTTCTACTCTCCAATCAAGTTATTGTTTATCTGCTGAGTGAGTCTACACTCTTTTTTTTACTCTTGGTGGCGTTTATTGTCTCTTTAAGAGTTTTGATAAAGTGGGATTTTGAGAGTTTTACACCACTACAGTTTTCTTTAGAAAAACAAGCATACTTGGTGACTACCATCACACTTTTTGTCTTTGCTATGAAGTTTCTTCTCATTCTCTATTTTATCTTTAGTATCGATACTTTGTCGTTGTTAGTACCTGGTGCTATGTGTGGTGCTGGTGTCATAGAAGCGAATGATTATGGGTCATTTTTATTGATATTAAAATTAATCATTCTATTTTTTCTAACACTTTGGCTTTATATCAATGCTTATGATATGCATACAAAAAATCATCAATGGTTCAAAGAGAAGTCATGGCTTTTTTCTTTTATCTTTCTTCTTATCATTGTCGAGTTAGGTTTGGATTTTAGTTACTTTTCAAATATAGATACACACTTACCTGTATCTTGTTGTTCTGCACTTTTTGGTCAGCTGGAAGGGGCAAATCCTCTACCTTTTGGACTGAGTATTCCACTCTTATTAGTACTGTTTTATCTGTTATACGCCCTAGTCATACTTGCGCTTAAAACCAATCAAACACTACTCTACATTATTTCAAATATACTCTTTGTATACATCGCTTACTATGCTGTTGTCTACTTCTTTGGTACGTATGTTTACCAACTACCTACACATAAATGTCCATTTTGTATGTTACAGGCAGAATATGCCTATGTAGGGTATGTATTATGGGCATCTTTATTTGTGGGTACTTACATGGGTATTGCTGATGCTATTTCTACACTTTGGCTTAAACAAAATCACACCAAGTCACAAAAAAATGTTGGTTATTTACTTAGTTTCTTTGTATTACTATGTAGCGCTTATGTGGCTGTTTACTATTTTAAAAATGGAGTTCTTTTGTGAAAAAACTTTTACCCCTACTTATCATTCTTGTGATAC
>Ga0209013_10002348_pt1 | contig 17154 bp, 16 predicted proteins | sample Cruoilmetagenom2_FD_187291 | JGI IMG/M metagenome (GOLD analysis project Ga0209013, IMG submission 187291) | Oil polluted marine microbial communities from Coal Oil Point, Santa Barbara, California, USA - Sample 2 (SPAdes) (version 2) | ecosystem: Environmental > Aquatic > Marine > Oil seeps ...
GCCAGAAAAGTTCCTATAAGTAGAAAATTGATGTCCCAACCCTTCCCATCGGGTGTGGTCAGGAAACCCTCCCCATGTTTCCAGATGCTGGTATAGGTTGCCACCAACATGCTCAGAGTCAGAATGAACGCTGCAAACTGTGTGTAAAATCCAACGACCAGCGCCAGTCCACAAATAACCTGTAGAAAGCCGGTCAATATAACGGACCCGATCGGGAAGCCGTAATCATTCTTCCATTTCTTATCGTATATCTTCCTCTTCCAGAAAATCTTCGGTATTCCGTGAGCAATCATGACTACCCCCACCGCTATGCGTAGGATAAGAATACCCATATCAACATTAAGATCAAGCATGCGACATCTCCTTTGTACTGTCTCCCTGAATCAACATTAACATGTGTCAGGCAATCACATTGTAGACTTCTAGCCTGGTGCCGTCGTACAGCGGCTTGATTTTTGGTTTCAGTGCCTGGTGGGCGTCCGAGCTGCGCCAACCAGCGGCTGTTTTCATGGTTTCAAATCGTATGATCATCTGGTATTGGGTTGGGTCATCTTGTTCGCGCAGCAGCTCTAAATTTACATATCCTGGCATAGCGGCCATCGCTGGCCGGTATTCGGCGGTAAACAAGGTTTCGAATTCCTCCGTTTTATCTGGGAGAACATTAAATGTTACATGGCGTTCAATCATTATGTTATCTCCTATTTAGCGACAACGGCGACGGCTGCCAGTTCGACCACCAGGCGGTCATCTGTAGCCAGGCGGGTCACTTCCACAGTGGTGCTGGTTGCACGGTGACTGCCCAAATATTCACCCATCACTTTATTGATCGCGTCTTGATTGTCATCGATATCGACGATGAAGCGGAAAAGCTGCACAATATCGGTCAAACTGCCTCCCGCAGCCTCTAGAACATTACGCAGGTTTTCCATAGCCATCCTGGTTTGCTCGCCAGTATCAATTGGTATATCTTCAAAATCAGATTTTATATGGGGATGGTGGTGATATACCGGAGCTGCAGTGACCCCGGCGACATATACAGTTGCCCCAGACCGTACCTTAATAGCTGGCGTGTACGGCATATTATAGACAGGGTCATTCTCTTCGGTGTGGATCAGTTCCAGATGATCGTTCATTGTGTCCTCCATATTTTATTTTTGATATCTCCTTGGATAGTAAGACGCGGCATTAGGCTAAGCGGGGCGCGTAGACATTTCTGCAGGCTATTTTTATCGCGGGCTGCTTTCCCTGGCTGTGATGAATTTGCATTATTGTCCTGCGGTCTTTATAACATTAATGCACACTTAATTCAAGAATAAACATAAGAAAACTTGAACTAAAAATGATATTTCTGAAATTATGTGTTAAATCAGAAGAGCCCACCGATTACGGCAGGCTCTTCTGGTCGAAGCTGGTGTGTATTCTAATTTGTTAATTTACAGGGAATGCGATTTAATCGTTCAGTTTACACACTCGAGAGTTTACGTTTCAGACTGGCGAAAATAGTCCACCGTATGTTTTAAGCCTTCTGTGAGTGAATATGTGGGCTCCCAACCCAACTCTTCTTTTGCTCGATCTGCGGTGAGATAGATGCGGGACGTTTCACCCGGTTTCGCAGGACCATAAATTGCCTCGGGTTTGTAATCCGTGATGGATTTTAACTCAGAAAATATTTCATTGATGTCTGTGCCGACTCCGACTCCCAGGTTGTACGCTCTACCGCTACCCTTCAGCAGAGCAGCAACATTAGCTCTGGCACAATCGCCGACATAAACGAAGTCGCGCACCTGTTCGCCTGTGCCGTTGATCGTCACCGGCTTATCATCGAGCATTTGACCGCTGAATATTGCCACAACACCAGCTTCACCTAGAGGGTCCTGCCGCGGGCCGTAAACATTTCCATAACGCAGGATCGTATAGTCTAGGCCATCGGTTTCCTTAAATAGCTGCAAATAAAGCTCGAACGTGTATTTACTGGCTCCGTAGGGGCAAATAGGATGGACAGGGTGATCTTCATCGCATGGCAGATAGACCGGCTCACCGTAGATAGCCCCGCCGCTTGAGATGTAAATAATCTTGCTTACTCCGAATTCAATCGCAAACCGGGCGAGTTTGATCGAACCGAGAACATTGACATCTGCGTCAAATTCCGGATCGACAACCGATCGCCTGACATCAATCTGCGCTGCGTGGTGATTTACCACCTCTGGTCGTTCCTCAACGAACACATCGCGCAGTTTGGGATCGCGGATGTCTAGCCGGTAGAATTTCGCTTTGGGGTTCAGGTTGGACAGCCGGCCTGTCGACAGGTCGTCAACAACGACAACCTGATGGCCGGCTTCAATATACGCGTCGACAACGTTTGAGCCTATAAATCCAGCTCCTCCGGTAACAAGAATTTTCATAAGGATACCTCCGATTGTGGAATAATTATACGCGCTGATCGAAAAACTGGTAGATAGTTTGGATTACTTGCGTCTGTTCGGTTTCAGTCAGGTCGATATAAAAGGGCAGGCGCAGCAGCCGGTCGCTGACGGATTCGGTAACAGGACAATCACTTCGTTTCCCATTAAACTGCTCTCCCATTTTCGATAAATGCAGCGGTTGGTAATGAAATACTGCCAGAATTCCATTGGCACGCAAGAACGAAATTAAGGCCTGGCGAGTCTGGATATCAGGCACCAGCATATAAAACATGTGGTAGGGCTGATCACAATAGGGAGGGACATTGGGAAGCCGTACATCATGTTCTTTTGACAGTTTATTCAGCTGCTCATAATAAAACTCCCAGATCTGCCGGCGGCGGTTCTGGATATAATCACGCTTTTCGAACTGTGCCAGCAGGTAACCCGCCAGCATTTCTGATGGCAGATAACTGGATCCAACATCTATCCATGTGTACTTGTCAACCTGTCCTCGAAAGAAGCGGCTGCGATTGGTACCCTTTTCGCGGATGTATTCAGCGCGAGTGAAGTACTGTGGGTCGTTTATTAGCAGTGCGCCGCCTTCCCCGCAGGTGAAGTTTTTGGTCTCGTGAAAACTTTGTGTGGCCAAAGACCCTATCGTACCCAATAAGCGGTCATGATACCGGGCGAACAGCCCGTGGGCGTTATCCTCAATTACAGGAATGTTGTGTCTGCCAGCGATTTCCAGGATGGGCTGCATCTCGCAAGCCACACCCGCGTAATGCACGACCACGATCGCCCGTGTCTTATCCGTGATTAATCCCTCCAGGCGAGTTTCATCGAGATTTAATGTGTCTGGCCTGATGTCGATAAAAACAGGTCGGGCACCTCGCAGCACAAACGCGTTTACCGTAGAAACAAACGTGAAGGACGGTATGATCACTTCATCCCCGAGTTTTAGTTCCAAGAGCAGGGCAGTCATTTCGAGGGCGTGAGTGCAGGATGTGGTGAGCAGGGCTTTTGGAACGCCGAGTTCTTTTTGTAGGAATTCATGACAGGCTTTCGTAAAATCGCCGTCTCCGGATATGTGCCCGTTATTAACAGCCTGCTGAATGTACACCAGTTCGTCCCCAACCAGGGGCGGCTTATTGAACGGGATGTGGATTTTAGGCTCAGCGCTCATTATGGAAGGGTCAGGCTGACGAATTTAGGATGCGTACAATTTTACGACTTGCGTTTCCATCGCCATACAATGGCGGGTGAGGTATATTTCTATCAGTTTTCTCAAGCGCCTCTCCAAGCCCATTTTGATTGGGTTGGATAAGGCAGTTCCACCCGGCCTGGATCGTTTCCACCCACTCCGTTTCTGGACGCAGGGTCAGGCAGGGAACTCCGAAGAAGTAGGCTTCCTTCTGCATTCCGCCGCTGTCTGTAACGATTGCGCGCGCATTATTTTCGAGCATCAACATGTCGAGGTAGCTGACTGGGGGGAGTGAAATCAGACTTTTTATTGAAGATTGAAGATGGTTGAGTTCAAACTCGGTTATCCTGCGTGCCGTTCGAGGGTGTACAGGAAATACAATCGTTTCTTTTGTCTCACGGAAAGTCTCGAGGATTGCGCGCAGGGCTATCGGATCGTCAGTGTTGTAAGGTCGATGGATGGTAGCCAGGATATAACCGCCTGGTGGTTGATCGATTTGATCCAGAATGGATGATCGTTCATTCGCAACAGTCCCAAGCTGGCGAACGGCGTCGTACATGACATCGCCCACCAGGTGCACTCCTTCCTGAATGCCTTCTTGAGCAAGATTGTCGACGGCTGTTTGGGTAGGGGCAAACAACAGATCCGAACAGTGATCGGCGAGCACACGATTGGTTTCTTCGGGCATCCGGCGGTTGAACGAACGCAGACCGGCTTCTACGTGGGCAACGGGAAAATGCAGTTTAGACGCTGACAACGCGCCTGCCAGTGTGCTGTTGGTATCTCCGTAAACCAGCACCCAATCTGGCTCCTCATCTAATATTATCTTTTCAATGCCCATCAGCATCTGGCCCGTTTGCCTGGCATGAGAGCCTGATCCGATTTCCAGGTTTACGTTGGGTTCGGGTATTTGCAGTTCATCGAAGAATACCTGCGACATTCCGAAATCGTAATGCTGGCCTGTATGCAGAAGGAAGTGCTCGTGACCGGCGGCACGCAGCGCCGAATCTACGGGCGCTACTTTTATAAACTGCGGCCGTGCGCCGATGATCGAGATGACTTTCATAAGGCTTGCCTCAGCCCTCGACCAATGGTGCGAAAGATAAAGCCAGCAGATTGCAAGGCGGACGGATCATAAACGCCGCGCCCGTCGATAAATACCGGTGAAGATAAGACCGAATTTAATGCTACCAGGTCTAATTCCAGATATGGCCGGTGCCGCACCATGAGGACGACGGCGTTACACCCTTTCGCAAGTTCGAGCAGTCCGCCCTGATATCCGGTAATGTATGGGTCGTGGAGGATGGTTTTTGTTCCCAACTGATCCAATTGTTCTTTCAAAACTGCGCTGGGGCTGTTACGGACGTCATCGGTATCTTCCAGGTACGCATACCCTAAAATGAGGATACGAGCACTTGAGATTGACCGATCTGCTTCATTGAGTGCATCTTTCAGTAAATCAAGAATGTGGAACGGCATCCAGTCGTTGACAGCGCGCGCAGCTGGAATTAACCTCAGGGGTACTTCCTCCCTTTCAGCCGCATGAGCTAACAACCAGGGGTCCTTCGGGATGCAGTGTCCACCGACACCAGCACCGGGTAGGTGCATCTGCCGGTAGGGACTTTTATTAACCAACTCACGCACCCGCCAGACATCACCGCCGGCAGCTTCGCAGATTAAGGCCACTTCGTTAGCAAATGCGATCTGTACGTCCCGGTAGGCATTCTCGGTGGTTTTCACCAATTCGGCTGTCAGCATGTCGGTCGTGTCCAGGTCTGCCTCCACAATCGAAATGTACAGCTCACGCATTACTTTGGCTGTCTCTGGTGTGCTGCCGCCACACACACGGCTCATCTTGCGCATGTTGTGCAGTAACTTTCCCGGCATGACCCTTTCGGGACACACGCCGAGAAAATAGTCATTATCAACGCGTTTTCCGGAAGTCGATTCGATCATTGTACTAACGATATGGTCTGAGGTTCCCGGCGCAATGGTAGATTCAACAATCACAAGCGCGCCTGATTTAAGCACCCGTCCCATACTCTGGCAGGCTGAGATCAACGCGGAATAGTTTGGTTTGTGATCGTGGTCCACCGGGGTTTCTACATCGATTAACACAATGTCCGCCAGTGAGAGTTCCTTATAATCATCCGTGGCGTAAAAATGACCCGAACCAACAACCTCCCCGAGAAGTTCAGATAATCCGGGCTCCTCACCCTCGATTGGGCTGATCCCGGCATTGATTTTCGAGATTAGTTCCAGTTTTATATCCAATCCGGTGACCTGGAAGCCAGCTCGGGCAAACATACATGCCACCGGTAGGCCGACGTAGCCCAAACCGATTACGGCCAGCTTGGCTTCTCTACTTTCGATTTTTTTGCCTAAATCAGATAGAGTCATCTGCCACCTGAACAACCTGGTGTGTGCGACCGGATTCGACCAGTGCCAGTGCCAGGCGTAGAGCGGCCAATCCGTCTTCGCCGCTTACCGGTACGTGGTCGTTTTCAATTACGGCCATCAGAAAGGCGTCCAGTTCCGCTTTCAGGGGCTCGTATCGTTTCAGTGGATACCGCGTCATGCCACCCTCGCTGACACCCTTTAAATTTCTTAAACCTGGCCACAGGCTTCCATTCACCTGGGCGTTTTCAGAGAAGTACAGATCCTGAGTAAGGTCGTCAACGCGGAACATGCCTCGTTCGCCCAGTACATAAACCTCGCGTACTTTACTTGGCGACAGCCAATTGATCTCGAGCCCACCGGTAATTCCGGTAGGGAACCGGAGCAATCCCAGCAGAAGATCTTCATGGTCTGTATGGATACGCTGCCCGGTTTCCGCGAAAATCCTTAGCGGGTCCATACCGGTTAAGAAGCGCATAATGTCGAGGTCGTGCGGGGCTAAATCGATCACGACGCCTACATCACGTATCCGCGCGGGGAAGGGTCCCACCCGCCGGCAATTAATTTGAAAAATGCGGCCAAGTGCATTGTCGGTAAGCTGCCTTTTTAATTCCTGGATGGCGGGATTGAAACGGACAACGTGCCCAACCATTAATTTCAGGTCCTCTGATTTTGCTTTTTCGATTATCTTGCGTCCCTGTTCCATGGTTGCTGCGATTGGCTTTTCGATGATCAGATGGGCGCCCGATTCGAGTGCATCCAGGGCTACCTGCTCGTGATCTGCCGTAGGCACAGCGATTGATACTGCATCGGGACGAACTGCTTCCAGCATCTGGCGATAATCCTGGAAAGCTTCACCTCCATAGCGGTCGGCAACTGACTTCGCCAAAGGCAGGTTGGTGTCGGATAATGCGACAAGACTTGCATTTGGCGATTCCTGGTACACCCTGGCATGGTTTTTCCCCATCGAACCAACACCGATTACGGCCACTTTCAGCATGTTCTATTCGACCTCCTGATGGGATATCGAACCTGCCATAAAGTCATTGACCATTCGTACGATTGTCTCCAGATCAGTTTTGCTGAGACCTGGATGGACAGGGAGTGAGAGCACTTTGCTAGCAGCTGTCTCAGAGTTTGGAAAGCTCTGGCTGGAAACCTGGTCAGTCTGATAAATCGGCTGCTTGTGAACTGGTCGCGGATAATACACCTCGCATCCGATCTCATTATCAAATAAATGCGCGCGTAAGGTGTCTCTTTTTCTATCCGGTACGCGGATTGTGTATTGGTGAAAAACATGCTGTCTGCCGTCAGGCACAAAAGGTGTGACGACCCCCACCAGGTTGGCGCTGAGATAGCGGGCGTTCTCCTGCCGGGCTCGATTGAAGCCGGCTAATTTTTTGAGTTGTTCGAGTCCAATGGCGGCATGTAAGTCGCTCATACGGTAATTGTAGCCCAGCTGCTCGTGTAGATATCTCGTGCGCATGCCATGCTGGCGTATCATGCGGCATCTCTCCGCAATCCCTTCATCGTCGGTTGTGATCATGCCCCCCTCAGCAGAGGTGATGTTCTTAGTGGGGTAGAGTGAAAATACTCCGGTACCGAATGAGCCGACTTTACGTCCACCGTAGCTGGCGCCATGACTCTGGCAAGCGTCCTCAATGATGGATAAACCATACATCTCGGCGATTTCGACGATAGGACCCATATCACAGCTTAACCCGAAGAGATGTATGGGCATGATGGCGCGTGTGTTTTGGGTAATCGCAGGTTCAATGGCTTTCGGGTCCAGGTTGAATGTTCTGGGATCGATATCTACAAACACGCAGCGTGCACCAGAATAAAGGATGCTGTTTGCAGAAGCGATAAACGTGAACGGCGAGGTGATAACTTCGTCACCCTCACCGATTTCGCTGGCGAGTAAGGCAGTGTGAAGCGCTGTTGTACCCGATGATGTAGCGATAGCATATCTGACACCGCACATGTCAGCAAATGCCTCCTCGAAAGCTTTAACGCGCGGGCCCTGGGCGATAATCCCGGATTCCAATACCTCCAGGACAGCCTTTTTTTCCTCAGTTCCGATCAATGGTTTGGCAATATTTATCAACGTAAAGCCTCCCACGCAGCGCGTGGGATAGATATATCCCACCCACAAGAAGAACATGAAGCCAAAATCATGTGTTCTTCTGCCGCAGTTTTCTTCAAATCTGCACCGCAGCGGCAAACAAATCCACTCAGTAGCGCTGGGTTTCCCCGGACCAGACCATGGTCGGGGACATCATGGGTCACGACACTGCCTGCGCCTGCTATCGCCCATACGCCAATCGTGATACCGCAAAGGATTGTAGCGTTTGCTCCCAGGGCAGCGCCCTTACGAATTAGCGTTTTACTTATCGCCCAGTCTTCTGCAGATTTCAAAGATCCATCGGGATTTACAGCTCGAGGCCTTAAATCATTGGTGAAACAAACATGCGGGCCAATGAAGACACCGTCCTCAATAGTTACTCCCTGATAAACAGACACATAGTTTTGGATCTTCACGTTGCTGCCAATGTTCACGCCGCTGTCGATGTAGACACCCTTCCCAAGGATGCAGTTCTCGCCGATCGATGCGCCTTCACGAACCTGAGCGTGGTGCCAGATGCTGGTACCATTGCCAATGGACGCGCCCTGTGATACTTCGGCGGTTGGATGTGATTGGAACGTCATGAGGATAATCCTCCGCTACAATCTCACGACTCGCGGGTGGTCACGCCCGACAGTTCCGAGCGCGTTGCGAGTATCAACGATCACGGTGTTCGATTGACTCGCTTCGGCCGTCTTCAATATTTGGCCGTAATCAAAATCGCTGTGATCGGTGATGATAACTGCACAATCGGAATCCAGCAGCGCAGCATCCAAATCTGGCACACTTTCTAAGAATAGCTCGTCCTGTTTAAGGGATGGGACATAAGGATCATAGTAAGAGAGGAGAGTGCCTTGCTGCTCGAGGAGTACAATGATATCCAAGGCAGGAGATTCGCGCAGGTCATCGATATCGGGTTTGTATGCGACACCCAATAATAGGACATGGCTGCCTTTGAGCGGCTTACTCTCCTCGTTGAGCGCCTCCTGAATTTTATTAACCACGTAACGGGGCATACTGGCGTTAATCTCTGATGCCAGATCTATAAAACGGGCGGTGTAGTTTAGAGCGCGCAGCTTCCAGGAGAGGTACAACGGATCAATGGGGATGCAGTGACCACCCAGCCCGGGTCCAGGTGTGAACTTCATGAAGCCAAACGGTTTGCTGGCTGCGGCGTCGATCACTTCCCAAACATCCACGCCCAGGCGGTCGCACATGATCGCCATTTCGTTCACCAGACCGATGTTGATCATCCGGAAGGTGTTCTCCAGCAGTTTGGTCATTTCTGCCACTTCAACTGAAGACACAGTGACAACGGTTTCAACTGCCTGGGCATACCAGGCAGAGGCTACCTGGCAGCATGCGGTTGTTATCCCACCGATGACTTTGGGTGTGTTGTAAGTGGTCCAATCTGTCCGCCCAGGATCGACGCGTTCAGGAGAAAAGGCGAGGAAGAAGTCTTCGCCTACGGTCAGCCCGCTCAAATCGCTGAATAAAGGCAGCAACATTTCGCGGGTTGTCCCCGGATAAGTGGTCGATTCGAGCACAACTACCATATCTTCGTGCATGTAATGCGAGAGTTCCTCCGCTGCAGCCAGGATAAAAGAGAGATCAGGATCGCCGGTCTTTCTCAGAGGAGTCGGCACGCAGATGCTGACTGCGTCAACTTCGGCCAATATCGCAAAGTCGGTCGTGGCACGCAGCTTACCAGTTGAAACCAGAGTTTTAACCTGTTCGTTGGTGATATCCTGGATGTAGCTCTCCCCTCTGTTTATTGAATCCACCTTCGAGACATCAGGATCAATGCCAGTGACAACAAAGCCCGCCTCGGCAAAAACCACTGCCAATGGCAGACCGACATAACCAAGCCCAAGGATAGCTAAATGGGCGTCCTTATTTTCTAACTTTGCTATCAATCTATCTGACATAATTTTCGTTCCCTTGATCGGAGCGTGAAGATTATTTCGAGTAACGTGACATGAAATTTTGTTGCGGTCGCTGATCCAGAAGATGCCATTATTATACGCGCTCTGCCCTTCAGACGAATGCGGATATGCCCAGTTGGATGAGCGCAGAGATTTTATCATAGGAAGTTCGAGGATGGAGATAGGAGGGAAAAACAGGCAGCTTAAGCTGGATGAGTAATTTGGACAATAGATAAAATAGACGCTGCGTAGTACTGCGTGATACAATTGGTCGATCATATTCGGATGGCAGGAATCTAATCTAAACCCATAGGTGCGTATGTCAAAAGAATGGCCAAATCTACTGCGTTTTTTCAGTGAAGAATTGGGCTACCAGGTGCATGCTGGTAAGTCTACCCTTGGTTATGAAATATTCGCCATGGACCTGTCCTCCTGGAAATTGCGCTTGTCGGATCGCACAACCGTGATTTGGGTAACGCGTTTTGATCTGGAGGGCAGTTCACCACTGCACGTGGTGCAAAGTCTTGAAGATGTCATTCGCGAACGAAATTTGAGCCGCCAGGTAGTGCTGGTGCTTGTCGATGGTGACGCGCTCGCTCTCTACCGGCATAAATTCCACCCCACTTATAACCTGGTGCTCATCGGCCAGGAAGAACAGAAGAGGGTGGTCAAGTCTCGCCGGCCCAGTGGAGAACTCCTGGACATCATATCGGCTCAGGTGCCGATTTCAAACCTGTCGCCCTATGAGACCCGCGCGCCCGTGACTGGCAGCCGCTTCTTTGGCCGTGAATACGAAATCTCGCGTGTCCTGGCCAATTCGGATACTAATCATGCCATCCTGGGCATCCGACGCATCGGTAAGACCTCCCTGTTGCGTGAGATCGAGCGCATATTGAAGGAAGGAGAAGATGAAGCACATGTATTCTATCTGGAGTGCAGCGACCTGTTGAGCTCGGATGATTACATCCGGGAAGTCGTGCGCAAGCTTAATCCAAGAGAATTACCAAGGCTTCATATGCAAAAGTACGTTTTCTTTTTCCCCGATTTCCTGGAACGTATGAGCCGAGCATTCAAAAGTAGAATCATCTTCTTGCTGGATGAGATCGACAACCTGGTGATCATGCAGCGCGATGACTGGGAGCTGTTCCGCATGCTGCGCTCATCTGCGAATAAGGGTGCCTGCCAGTACATCATGGCCGGTTTTCGTGAGGCGATGCGGGAGCAGTATATGCTCGATTCACCCTTTTATAACTTCGCCCAGGATCTTCGTTTGAGTGAGTTCACGCGCCAGCAGGCCAGCGAATTAATTAACATTCCCATGGAAAACTTGCGAGTGCGCATCAAACACAAGGAAAAAGTGGTTGGCCGCATCTTCGAGGAAACTGCCGGACACCCTAACCTGATCCAGTACTACTGCTTGATCTTACTCAGGCACTTGGATCGGACCGGTGAACGCGAGATCACCCCCGAAAGCCTGATCGATGTCTATACCGACGAGGGCTTTAAGAGCCACCTGCTGACATCCTTTATGCAGAACACGGAAAACCGTGAAAAAGCTCTCGTTTATGCTCTGTTGAAGGCAACTGATGGGGACAGCATGCGAGGTTTCTCGCAGGAGTTTATCGATGAATCTCTACGTAAAGGCGGGATCGCCTTACCCCAGGATGATATGGATGAAGCCTGCAACGTGCTGATGCTGGCAGGGGTGATCCGCAGGAAAGAGAAGGATTATTTTTTCACTTCGCCGGTGTTCACCAAAGTTCTCCAGCAAACGTATGATCTTAATTATCTCTTCCGCAAAGTAAAGGATGAGGGTGTATGAGCTGGATTGAAGCAGCTATCGATGTTCCCACCAGCGTCCGCTATCACCGGGAGGCAGTGGACGAGATCATTCAAAGTATCGAAGAGGGCACCTATTGTGCAGTGCTTGGTCCACGACTGTGCGGGAAAACGGTATTACTGCGCTATGTAACCCAAATTCTAAGCCAGTCGATGGGTTGGACTTGCGTATATCTGGATTTGCACGAGATCCAGGCATCCACGCTGCAAGGCTTTTTTGCTGATTTGATGAGACTCACTTCAATTAAACTGATGAATGTGACGGATGTTGAAACGTCTCTTCCGGAAGGGGATTTCGCTACCAGCGCAGTTTTCAGAGGTTTCTTAGCGGACAGCATGCAGCTGCTAAATCGGGATGTTGTTTTCATCATAGAACACCTGGAAGCTGTTCCCACTGATCTAGTACAGGCGCTGCTGACATCGCTCAGAGCAGCTTATATGGATCAGCAGACACTGGACTGCCGGATGACAGTGGTTGTTTCGGGTGCATTGAGCCTGGCGACTCTCACAGTAGGGGAGTCCTCGCCTTTTCGTGGGATCGTCCGGCGCGTGTTCATCGGCGACCTAACTGAGACTGAGAGCAGCGCCTTGATCCAGGAGTATCTGGGTTCGGAAGGAATCCACATAACGCGCCATGCGAGACAAAAACTGCTGGCGGCAACCAATGGTGATCATTTCCTGATTCGAGAGATATGCGAGCGCTGCGTTGATCTGGTGAACATTACCAACTCCAAACGGCTCAGCGCGGGAAAAGTCGACCAGATAACCAGTGAATTTTTGCGCGATGAAGTATATAAGTACGCTCCGCTGCTGGAAGCCGTGCATTTGATCGAGGAGGATCCGGATTTACTTCACTGTATTCTGGCATTACTTGAGCAAGGTGTCGTCCACAGGACCAACCTGCCCCTGCCTCTCTCACCCGACCTGGACCCCCTGTACCTGACGGGGGTTGTAGATCACGTGGATGGAAAAGGTTACAAATTTCAGAACACGATATACACCCAGTTTTTGGAAGGATACTTTGAACCTGGACGTGTTGGACGTTCGTTGGCAATGGCAGGACGTTGGGATGCAGCTATCGACTATTTCGAATTAGGCGTAAGGAGCGGGGATCGAGTATCGCGTTCGGAGCTGCTTTCCGCTACCTTAAATTCTATTTACGCATCAGATGATATGGAACAGGCAGCGCATTTCCTGATGCGGGGTCTGTTGGCAGCATTCGGCGCGCTGGAAGTACAGGTATGGTATGCCCCACCGAAATTAAGCCGATTGCGTCTGATCGGAAGCCTGGGGTCAGCGGTAGAAGAATCGCTGCTTGTGAACCCTGAAATTGAGACCAGTGCAGACCGGCTCGAGGCGCGCGCTTTTAGGGAAGCGACATCTATGCGCGGGCAGGAGAGTGATCGCGGGATCAGGAGGGCCATTCCGTTGGCGGCTCCCGGACGTAATGTTTTGGGTGTTGTGACCTTATGCGAAGAAATGACCGGGGAACGCTTTATTGAACAACGGGAGCACGATCGGCAATTAGGCGGATACCTTAACCAGGCATCAAGAGCGATGCAGGCGGTCAGCACTCGCCGGCAGGAATTGGCCTTAGCCGGATATATACAAACCAGTTTGCTCATTGAGAAACCGCCAGAATTAGATGGCTGGCAGTTCGCTGCCACATTGGATCCGGCCCGCGAAACTTCAGGAGATTTTTATGATTTTATACAACTGCCCGGTGGAAGGATTGGTATCGTAATTGCAGACGTCGCTGATAAAGGAATGGGTGCGGCGTTGTATATGACGTTGAGCCGTACGTTGATCCGCACCTATGCCCCCGACCATGTTGACAGGCCTGACATCGCCCTGCGCAACGTGAACGAGCGCATATTGGCGGACACTCAGGCCGGGCTTTTTGTTACCGTATTCTACGGAATTCTCGACCCAAGGACAGGCAGGCTTACGTACTGTAATGCCGGCCACAACCCGCCCTATCTCCTCACCGACAAAATTGATGAGTCACCAAAGGTACTGCACCGAACCGGGATGGCTTTGGGTGTTACCTACGATTCGCGTTGGGAACCTGAGATTGTAAATATTCCCGAAAACGCTCTTCTGGTTCTCTACACCGATGGTGTGGTCGACGCGCACAGTTCACAGGATGACTTATTTGGTGATGACCGCCTGATGGGTATTGCCAGGGAAAATTTGGATCAGACTGCAGGAGCATCACGAGATGCTCTCATATCTGGTGTGAGAGCATTTGTTGGCGAAGAAGGGCAGTTCGACGATATAGCCATTGTGGTTGTCAAGCGTGTCCCGCGCAAACCTATTTTAGAGAAAAGGCCACCCCCGATCGGCCGAAGAGTGATTTAATTTTTATTAAAAGCTGTTGGTGGGGTGTCATCCCCTAACTAGGGGATTATTATGAATTTATTATTCAATTTCACCACTCAAATCGATATCCATGATGTACAGGAGCGACAGCGCTTCAGGCATTGAGAATTTGGTTCCCTTCAGGTTGTTAATACCTGGATCAATGGTGTAATTACGAGCGCTCCGTAGATCAGCATTGGATAGGTTTGTGTTGCCAAATAAACTCTCCGCCAGGTCAGTTCCCGAGAAATCTGCACTGCTCAGGTCCGTTTCCCGGAAGTCAACATCTACAGCCATACAATCTCGTATCTGGATTTCTATTAGGTCCAGTCCGATGAATGTGGAGTGACTCAAGATCGAGCGTGAGAAGTACAGAGGTCCACCAAGTTTGGCTGCAGACCAATCCGCCAACGTCCAATTTACCCCGATGAGCTTTGAATCTTCGAATCTTAATCCGGACAGGATGCACTCTGGAATCTGGAGCAGGCTCAGGTCACATCCTTGAAAGCTGACATCGACAAACCTGCATTCATGGAAGACAGACTCAACCAATGAACAGTCGATAAACCGGCAGTTAATGAACTCGCTGGCGGCAATCTTACAAAGTTTTAATCGTTCTTCTCGAAAAATCTGGTCCTGGTATTGGGTTTGGCTGCAAATATTTTCACCCATGGCACTACACAATCGTACCCTTTGGCCATGCAGATCCGTACGCAGCAATGATCTCGTCCATCTTCTGGTCAAATGCTCTATCCACAACCTGTCGAGATTGATCAGCATCATACCAGGCCATGATCTCCTCTGCGCCGCGTGTAAATGGAATAGTGGCTGCATAATCAGGTACGACGCGTTTGATCTTGCTGTTGTCAAAGATCATACTGTGTGATTTGTCGCCCAGCAGTCCATCTCCCCAATCGGGATCGAATTCAGCGATCAAATCGGATGGGATGTGGATGATACTTGCCTGTGTACCCGCCGCCCGCGCCACAATATCGAAGATCTGGTTCCATGTGAGCAGGTCATCGGATGTGATATGAAAAATATCGCCTATCGCCCGGCTGTTGCCCAACAATCCGACGAAACCTTTGGCAAAGTCGCGATGGTGGGTAAGCACCCACAGGGAACTGCCGTCACCGTGCACGATGACCTGCTTCCCGCTGCGCATCCGGTCTACGACCGTATATCCACCCTGCATGGGCAGTAAAGTGTGATCGTAGGTATGCGATGGCCTGACGATGGTGATCGGAAAGCCCTGATCCCGATAAGCCGCCATAAGACGTTCTTCACAGGCGATTTTATTTCGTGAGTACTCCCAATAAGGATTTTCGAGGGGTGTCGATTCGACGACCGGCAGGTTCACCGGCGGTGATTGGTAAGCGGAGGCCGAACTGATGAAAACATACTGGTCCGTACGGTCTTTGAATAACTCGATATCACCCTCGATATGCTCAGGCGTATAAGCGATCCAATTAACGATTACATCGAACTTCATGTTTCCCAGCGCTGCGTTAACTGAATTGCTGTCTCGAATGTCCCCCTGCAGTATGTGAGCCCCCTCCGGGATCGGTCTTTGTGTCTTTCCACGATTCAGGATGTAAAGGTCAATACCTCGCTCGACTGCCAGTGGGGAACAAGCGGAACTGATGATGCCTGTGCCGCCAATGAATAATGCTCGCATGGACGTGATCTCCTTTTCCCCCATTATATCAACTGCTTGTGCGTCTATTCCATTCTTTCCCAATTAGTCACCAAAACACCACATCTCCGGAATTTTCGGATAAGCTATTAGAATAATTCGATGTAGATGGTAAAATATGTACTTGAAGTGCTTTTTTATATCATTCAAGCCAAATTTTATTCTGGTTCGTAGTGTTGCTTCAATTAGCCATTTTCGATTTCACTGAAAGGGTGCACCATTATGAAAATCATCATTTCTCAGTCCACAACTGATGTTCCTGTGACAATTGTTCGAGCCGAGGGCGTTTTTGATGCGAGTTCGGTCGAAGATTTCATGGAACCGACCCAGGCAGCGGTCGATGATGGGGCATACAACATATTAATCGATCTTTCTAAAGTGTCCTTTATGAGCAGCATTGGGATTAGAATCATCAATGCGCTTTATTACCAGCTCCATCCGCGAGAATCGGATGAGCAGGCCGAAGAGATTGGCAGGCGTATTAAAGCAGGTACTTACGAAGCTCCCCATTTGAAAATACTCAGTCCCGTCGAGAATGTTTGCAAGGTGCTGCAAATGGCGGGGGTCGATCGTTATATCACAATTTACGACCAGGAAGAGAAAGCATTATCAGCCTTTTTGGAATGAGGGGCGAGGAGTAGTGGTAATGAATGTCAAAATTATACAAAAACAGGGGAGTGTACCCGTCACCATTATACGATTAGAAGGTGAATTTGACGCAGCTACAACCGACCGGGTGAAGCAGAAGGCTCATGACGCCATTGATGAAGGCGCGGAGTATGTGTTATTAGACCTGGAAGGCGTGCCATTTATAAGCAGTGCAGGCATCCGAGTAATTTATGCCCTCCAGAATCAGCTTCATCCAAAAAAACCGGGTGATGAAGGCAAAGAAGTATCCAGGAGCTTGAGGGAGGGCACGTATACTTCATCTCGATTGAAAATCCTCAACCCGTCAAACCAGGCGATGAATGTATTCAGGATGATCGGTATTGATTCTTATATTGAAATATATGAGGACGAAGAAGAGGCGATCTCCTCATTCGGATGAGGATAGTTGTTCACCGAATATCGTTAATGTGCAACCTGCTTTTTAAATTAAATTATTCAGGTCAATACCTTCGCCAAAAAATGGCTGACTGAATAGGGCTTCATGTAGTAAAGTTGTAGTTCACCAAAACTCAACCGCTACAGGAAGCCCATGATGGATA
>Ga0209013_10002349_pt1 | contig 17153 bp, 15 predicted proteins | sample Cruoilmetagenom2_FD_187291 | JGI IMG/M metagenome (GOLD analysis project Ga0209013, IMG submission 187291) | Oil polluted marine microbial communities from Coal Oil Point, Santa Barbara, California, USA - Sample 2 (SPAdes) (version 2) | ecosystem: Environmental > Aquatic > Marine > Oil seeps ...
CGGGAATGGCGTTGCAGGTGGCCTCAGGTTGGTCAAGGTGGAAAGTTACACTTCTGGCGGGTGCTATCACTACAGTAGCGGCAATGTTCCCGGCCCTTGTTATGAAATTACTTGATTTTGTGGCTCTTTACGGGCTGGTGTTGATCCCCATGGGTGCTGTTGTTCTGGCCGATTTCTACTTTATACCCCGACTGGGGATGCAACCTTATTATGCTGAGAAAAAGAAGATTAATTTCAACGTTGCAGCGGGTGCCACCTGGTTTATCATGTTGACTGTGGCTCTTTTTATAAACTTCTATTTCCATATTGAACTCTATTTCCTTCCTTTCCCGGTTTGGGTCATATCACTGGGGGTATACCTGTTATTCAGTCGATTGTATCAAAAAACCATTAATACTGCTACATGATGCGCTATCTATATAAATTTCTTGCTGCAGCCGGACTTCTTATGGTTCTTGTTCCTTCCATACTCCACTACCTTGGAAGCATACACGTTGACCAGATGAAAACCTATATACTTATAGGAACAATGCTGTGGTTTGCAGGTGCCATTCCCTGGCTTGGAAAGAAAAAGAGAGAGGCCTGAATATACACCTGAATGAATTCAAGAGAACGCGTACTTAAGACCATAAGAAAGGAGGTGCCTGACCGGCCTCCGCTTTTCGTAACTGTAACTCCCCAGGTGGCTGAAAAATTGGCCAATCACCTTGGAATGCCCTATGAAGAACCACTGGATTCATTGCTATCCACCAGGATCTCTCATATGGATCTGCTGACAGCCATGGGAAATGACTGTGTTGGTGTTGCAGCCTGTGCTCCCCATAACAGACCTACCATTGAACATAAGAACGGTATTATTGAGAACGAGTGGGGCATGAAGTTCATCAACGCCGGTCTCTATAATGAGTTTTATGAGTTTCCACTGGAGCATGCAACAACTGCAGATGACATACTCAATTATGAATTTCCTGATCCATTTGCTTCAGGAAGATTTGATGCTGCAAGTCAAACCATCAAAAAGTATGGTGAGGATTACGCCATTGTTGCCGATCTGGAAACTTCCTTTTTTGAAACCGCCTGGTACCTGGTGGGGCTGGAAAAGCTTCTCGTGGACATGATGATGGAAGCCGATTACGTGAATGCGCTCTTTGACCGGGTGATGGAGATCAATACAGAGATTGGAAAACAACTGATCGAATTAGGTGCAGATATCCTCTGGGCAGGTGATGATTTTGGTTCCCAAACAGGCATGCTAATTGATCCGGATCAATGGCGGAAGGTTTTCAAACCCAGGATCGGACTTATGTTCGAGGAGTTCCGAAAAGTAAATCCGGACATAAAGATCGCATGGCACAGTTGTGGTTCCATATTGCCTATCATCCCTGATTTTATCGAGATCGGATTGGATATACTTAATCCTTTGCAACCTCTTGCCTCCGGAATGGATCCAACATTTCTGAAGAACACCTATGGCAATGACCTGATCTTTTTTGGAGGGATCGATATCCAGGAGCTGTTACCCACCGGGAGTCCGGAGGAGATCCGGGAAGAAGTACTCCGTTTATCCGGCATATATGGGCGTGATGGAGGATATATCATCGCACCTGCTCACAACATTCAGGATGACACTCCTGTGGAAAATATTGAGGCACTGTTTGATGCGGTAAAAAACCTGTAACCATGTCTAACAAAACCAACATGATGCGTCACCTTATTTGGCTTACTATTGGAATTCTGTTAAACAGTAATCTGCCTCAAAGGATTTCAGTGGGTAAGTCTCCCGGGATTGCTATTCAAATATTCTCTTATGGCTGAGCTTTCCATCACTTTTTCCTGCTCCGCCTTCTCCAGATATACTTCCCTTTTTCCTGTGATCAATGACTCAAGAGGTATTCCCAGGAATCTGTTCAGGAGTATAATCATCTTCAAAGACAATGGGCGTTTCCTGTTCAGCACCTCCGATACCCTGGTTTTTCCTCCAAACAAAGGCGCTATGTCCTTCTGCTTCAATCCCATCTGATCCATCTGAAATTTGATGGCTTCAATGGGATCAGGCGGGCCTACGGAATAGTGTTTCTGTTCATATTGTTCTACCAATATGGCAAGCAACTCCAATTCATCCCCTTCTGGTGAGTTTATTGGTATCTGATCTTTACCGGAGTGCATCAGTTCATAGATTCGTTTACACCCTGACTCATACTCCTCCTCAGTCCTTATAATCTTAACCTCCATATTATTACCTCCTTTACATCTATTTTGTCATATTCACCATGTGAACCAAACCATATCACATAGACAATTTTATGTTTGTAATCGACATCAACCACCAGCCTGAATTCATTTCCTTTAATATTGAATACTACCCTTTTAGCACCAATGATACTAGCCGATTTCAACCTGGATTTCAAATCCGCCGGATTTCTCCATTCAGAATATCTCACTAAATATATCCATGCCTGTAAGGATGCCCGTGCAACAGAATACCTGCTACTGCGACAATACTCCCACAGCGTTTTTTCCTTAATAATCCGCATTCTTCACAAAGATAGATAAATGTTACCAGTTTTGGTAACATTTGCATTGATTTAATGTATTCCTCAGCAGTCATCCCAGGAATCCTAATGCTATTAAAATTTGTACGTATATCTAAATGCAACATCTATACTTTATTGAATTTTTATAACCTTTTTTGTTAAAGTTTCGTTATAACAGATATCTCATTTACCATGAAACCAAAACCAATCGTAGAATTACCGTAATCTACATACATCCTCGCCAGCATGCTGTTTAATTCCATTGATTTTGCCATTTTCCTTCCCACTGTCTTCATCCTTTACTGGTTTGTTGTAAACAGAAACCTGAAACTTCAGAATATACTGCTTATCATTGCCAGTTATGTGTTCTATGGTTGGTGGGACTGGAGGTTTCTCTCCCTGATAATGTTTAGTTCCGCAGTTGATTATTTTGTAGGGAGAGGGCTTGAGAGAACTGAGGATCCAAAAAAAAGAACCGCTTTATTGATCGTGAGTATTCTGGTGAATATTGGATTCCTCGGTTTCTTTAAATACTTTAACTTTTTCGCACAGAGTTTTGCAGATGCCTTCACATTTTTCGGTGCTCATATTAATGCCTCCCGCTTAAATATATTGTTGCCAGTAGGAATCAGCTTCTATACATTCCAAACACTCAGTTATAGCATTGATGTTTACCGGCGAAAACTTGCACCTACTCATGACATCGTTTCATTTTTTGCATTTGTAAGTTTTTTCCCGCAGTTGGTTGCCGGCCCCATCGAAAGGGCCTCAAATCTTCTTCCACAGTTCTACCGAAAAAGGATTTTTGATTACAGAAAAGCAGTGGATGGCATGCGTCAGATCCTTTGGGGTTTATTCAAAAAAATTGTGATCGCTGATAACGCAGCTGTTTATGTGAATGACATATTTGGAAATTATGGAGATTATTCCGGCAGTACCCTTCTCATTGGAGGTATCCTGTTTACCCTTCAGGTGTATGGAGACTTTTCAGGATACTCAGATATAGCGATAGGCACTTCCCGGCTTTTTGGATTTAATTTAATGCAAAACTTCAACTTCCCCTTTTTCTCAAGGGATATTGCAGAGTTATGGAGAAAATGGCATATCTCGTTAAATACCTGGTTCAGGGACTATATTTATATTCCTCTCGGTGGCAGCCGTGTTGGAGCATGGAAGAAAATCAGGAATATATTTATCATTTTTGTTGTAAGCGGATTATGGCACGGAGCTGACTGGACCTACGTGATCTGGGGATTCTTAAGCGCAGTTTATTTTCTTCCCATCATGCTGCTTAAGAAGCATCGACAGAATACAGATGTGGTTGCAGAAGGCAGGCTAATTCCCAGCTTCAGAGAGTTGGTGCAAATAATAACAACATTTATGCTTTTCAGTGTTTCATTGATCATTTTCAGGTCCGATTCCATTCAAGACGCCATTCACTATTTTTCCAAGGTATTTTCTTCATCACTATTTGATTCCCCCATAAAAGATTTTTGGACGATGAATTCAGGAAATCATATCATACACTTCACGATCAGCATATTCCTGTTATTCATCATAGAATGGCTGCAGAGAACCAGGCAACATGGTCTAGATATTGACGAAAAAAATGTTCCCAGAATTCTCAGGTGGAGCATTTATTATCTTGTTATGGTAGCCTGTTTTATGATGAATGGGATTCAACAGGAATTCATCTATTTTCAATTCTAACACACCTGAAACGCACATACGACAAAAAAAATCAATATATAAACATGAAACGGTTCTTAATAAATATCCTGATTCTGGCAATTCCGCTCATTGTATATCTTATGATCATAGTGGTTGTTGATCCCTTCAACTATCTAAATGTTTCGAAATTGGTTGATGATTCAGTAAAGTTTGAAATATCCCAGGAAGTATCACCACATATGTATAAATTACTGGATTTCGAAAATAATCCCAGGGGCAAAATTGTACTGGGAGACTCCAGATCAAATGGATTATATCATTGTATGGATAGTACCCAATGGGCAAACCTGGCCTACGGAGGGGGAAGTCTCAAAGAGATGGTTCAGTCATTCTGGTGGGCCGCTGAAATTCAAAAGCTGGATACGGTTCTGATCGGAATGGATTTAAACCTTTACAATAAATACAACAAACGATTTTATGTGGAAGAGACCATCGAAGCCCAGAACAATTTTTTCTCTTACGCTTTCAACAAAAACATTTTTCGGTCCACTTACATGATCCTTAAATCTCTGGTAAGTAAACAAAAAATTAGTATCAATGAAACATCAATGACCAAAGAGGAGTTCTGGCAATTTCAACTGAATGAAACTCCGGAAAAGTTCTATAAAAAAATCACCTACCCTGATAATTATTATTCGAATCTGTTAGATATTTCTGAATACTGCTCTGAGAACAATGTCACCCTCATATTCTGGATACCCCCCACTCATATCGATTTTCAAAACAGTTTGGAGAAATATAACATTGCCAAACCAAAACAAAAATTCTTAGAAGATTTAATGTCATTGAGTGAATTATATGATTATAACTACCCCAACGAAATAACCATGGATGATGAATGCTTCAGAGATCCATTACACTTTAGCCATGATGTAGCTATCCGGATCCGTGAGGAATTAATCGAAGGAAAACCCTTTGTGGCCATTCATTCTGTTTCAGCAATTATCCCTTGAGAACAAACTGAGCAAAAAAGGAACAATTATTGTAGAGAATCGTATAATTGTAACACCAAGCAATATAATTTAGTGGAATTTAGATTTAAGAATATCATCCACGGCTCTTTTTATGGTGGATCACAAGGGAGTAAATGTAAGCATTTGCTCCTGTTGCTTTTATTTAGTACCCTGAGTTATTTTGCATACTCCCAGCATGAACCCAATCCGATCTTACCGGATACACTATTCGTTGCACTGGGCAACAGGATTGAAATATTCAATGACAACGTCGCTTTTGTCCAACTAGATAATTCTTCTTATTCTTTTGAGTGGGAATATGATGCAGGTAACTCAGATGCAATAAAATGGTATTGGACAAGTGATAGATTGGGCTCATTCAATTTAAGATTTAAATGCTATTTTGAAGGATCACTTGTTGACGAAGCAACAACGATTGTGGAAGTATTACCCAGGGTCTCAGGTAATTCATATAATCTATTGAGTATTGGAAATTCGATAACTGTGGGCGGAATTATATACCAGTACAGTGAAATTATCAGTGACATTGATGTCACTTTAGTCCCTTTCGGCACTCGGGGAACTGAAGTCAAACACGAAGGGCATGCCGGATGGATGTTTCAAAGTTTCCTGGGAACAGATTCTCCTTTCTATTTTGGGACCATTGATTTGAACCAGTACATTACCTCCAATGATTTTCCTGTCCCCGATGTTGTGAAGCTTTCACTGGGCCCCAACGATTGCTACTTATCCTTTGAGATGTCATTTATACAACAAAGTGCTGATGATTTAATAACATACATCCGGGAAGCTTTTCCGGAAGCATTAATTCTGCTTGCCATGCCAACACTCTGTGAAAACTCGGGTGACGGATGGATTAGTAATTATGGTAGTCTAACCAATTATGAGAGATATCAATTAAGATTACGTGAACTCTGGGAATATTTCCTGGCTACTTATTCGGGATCCAACGGATCACAATCGGTTCAGGTGACATATGATGGATTATCTATTGACAGAGATGAAGGTTATCCGAAAGTTGACGGCGTCCACATAGACGGAGTTCATCCAAATGAACTGGGCTACAGGCAACTGTCACGAGGATTCTCAAATGTGCTAAATCGTTATTTACAGACCATAACCACACCAGTAGATGATGAAGCTCCAACGATTCCAGGCGGACTTCAGTTGATTGGTGCTACTGAAACTTCCATCAGTTTATCCTGGAATCCTTCTAATGATAATATCGGGGTTATGGGATACAGAATTTTCGTGGATGATAATTTTAGTGGCACCTCCTCTACCAACTCATATACCATTTCAGGATTGAATGGAGGAACTGAGTATTCCGTAACTGTTTCCGCCTTTGATGAAACACTGAATGAGAGTCCGCGGTCCCCCCCCCTGCTGGTACTTACTGAAGTAACTCCTGATACAGAAGCCCCATCCATCCCAACAGGATTTGAAATAACCGGAATTACGGACAATTCCATCAGCCTTATATGGGAGCCTTCAACCGATAATGTAGCTGTAACAGGTTATAAGGTATTCTTAAACGATTCAGAAACCGGAGTTACTTCCGAAGCCTCATATTCCATCTTAAACCTGGAAATGGGGACCAATTATAACATCGCCTTAATAGCTTTTGATACTGCTTCCAATGAAAGTCCGAAATCTTCTACCATCTCTGTAAAAACCCTGGAAGAACCTGATACAGAAGCCCCATCAATCCCCGATGGGATTAAAATTACAGGGGTTACCGGAAACCGTATTAGTTTTGAGTGGAATGCTTCAACAGATAATGTAGCTGTTTCGGGGTACCGAGTCTTTCTTAACAGCGTCGAAAATGGCCTTTCAACTGAAACCCAATATGGTGCAACAGACCTGTCTCCTTTTACCCAATATTCCATAACAATCAGTGCATTTGATGCTTCATCCAACGAGAGCTTGCCATCCGAACCTGTTGTCACAACTACCTTAGCTCCGGATACCATCCCTCCAAGCACTCCCACAGCTTTAACTGCGACCGATGTTTTAGAGAGTTCAATCACCCTGATTTGGTTTAACTCCTCTGACAATGTAGCAGTAGCGGGATACAGTGTTTATCTCAATGGACTATTGACAGGTACGACTCTGACCAATTATTACTCGATTACCCAACTGACGCCCGGTGAAACATATTCTGTATATGTTTCTGCTTATGATGGAAGCGGCAATCAGAGTGAACCCTCCGGCACCATCCAGGTTACTACAAGTTCTTCTGATAATGAACCACCTACAACACCTACCGGACTATCAACAACAAGTGTTACCACAAATTCGATCGGACTTGCCTGGAATCCGTCAACAGACAATATTGGTGTTGCAGGTTATAATGTGTATGCCAATGGACTTCTCAAAGGATCATCTCCTACAAATTCATTTACCCTTACCCAATTAAATTCCGGAATAGAATATGATATTTCTGTAGCTGCTTTCGATCAGGCATCCAATAGCAGCGAAGCATCATCCACAATTAAGGTTACAACAGTCAATAATGATCAAACCAATTCTCCGTCATTGCCTGAACTCTCCATCACTGATTTCAATCAAATTAATGACAGAGCCAAAACGACAACTCAGCTGGGTTCATACGGATATACCGAACTTCAAAATTTCGGAATGCTTATCAGGGAAGACTCCATGTTGCAGGACGATGCTGTCCCAATATATGGCAATCACGATACCTATGAGGTAGTTAACAGAGATCGTGTGCCTGAAAATCTCCAGGTTCTTTATAATTTTTCAGACTTGTCGGAAAGTGTCATTTCAGACCATTCGGAAAAAGGCACTCCCTTAAACCTGGATATTGAACCTGTTTTCAATACTGCCTGGTTGCCTGCTCAGGGACTGAAAGTACTTGGAAATACAATCCTGACTTCAAAAAAAAACAGCTCATCCGAATTAATAGATTCCTTAAAAAAAACCAATGAAATTACCATTGAAGCCTGGGTGAAACCTGACAAAATTAACCAGCCGGCTCCTTCCAACATCATCAGTTTTACAACAGATGATACCCACCAGGGTTTTTCATTGATGCAGGACGGGAATATGGATTTCTATGAATATGGCATTCGGCTTCGTACCACACATACCGATGAAATTGGAAATCCGAAGATATCAACTTCCATGAATTTTATGAATCAGGGATTGCAACATTTGATCTACACCCGGAGTCAGGCCGGAATGGAAACGATCTATGTAAATGGATCCATATCGTATTCGGGTACAAGAGGTGGTGATTTTTTTTACTGGGAAGATAACTATCGGCTCGAATTGAGCAATTTACAATCGGGAATGGCGCCCTGGAACGGAACCTTCTACCTTGTGGCTATTTACAACAGGAGCTTGAGTACCGACGATGTTTTGAAGAATTATAATGCAGGTTGCGGACAGATAGAGTTCACCACGGAACTCTCGGATCTTTCTCCGGGAAGAACCTATAATTTAAGTCCATTTGCATACACAGATCAGGGCATTGCTATTGGTGATACAGTTTCATTCACTGTCGAAAACAGAGTGTTCCCTTCAGAAAATGATAGTATCAAATTGAAAATATATCCCAATCCTTCAGATGGCAATTTTAAGGTGTATTTCGAAGATAACACCTATTCCGCCAACTATGCTATTCTTAAAATTGCAGACCTGTCCGGTCAGATTGTTTATGTAAAAGAAATTACCCTGTCAGATGCATACTTCTCAAAGGAGGAAGAGATCAATCTCTCCGGTTTCATCGAAAGTGGGTTTTACTCACTCATGCTGATTATAGGATCTAAATCAGCAGCTCAAAAGCTCCTCATTCAACAATGACAGGAAATTCCCATGGTGCCCGGTATTCAGGAGTAACCAACGCATTGGCTTTTTCAGAGTTGGTAATTTTCCTGATTTTCTCAACGTATACCACACGATCGTTGGCCCAGTATGAGATGTTCCCCAGGTGGGCATAAAGAGCAGCCCGGTGCCCAATTTCAATCTCTGCATGCAGATCATCTCCATACCTGATGGCCCTGACAAAATTCTCACAATGATTGATGTGTGATTTGTTGTCACTGGATTGCTCCTTGATGGCCTCCATACGCTGGTCCTCTCCTGCCCCTTCAGGAAAAACACTCCATTTCTCACGGTCTGCCACAAGTGTTCCGTTGGAGCCTATAAATTTCACTCCATAATTCTGACCATAGGGTCCGGTTTGCACTCCTCCATTGTGTTCCCAGAGCATATTGTACCCATCCATTTCATATAGAACAGTCAGGGTATCTGGCATCTCCAGCGCCCGGTCGGTGTTTGCGAAATTTCCTCCGATGGAGGAGACAGACCTGGGTCCGCTCTTCACATCCATGGCCCAGAGCCCCATATCGATCAGGTGCACGCCCCAGTCGGTCATCAATCCCCCGCCATAATCTCGAAACATCCGCCATGAACCATGAAAACGGTTCTTATTGAAAGGACGCTTTGGTGCAGGACCCAGCCAACGGTCATAATCCACACCTTCGGGGGGATCTGAGTCAGGAACCGGTATATTCCCTGCCCCATAATTGAAATTGGCCCAGTACTTCACCTGCCGGATCGTGCCCAGCTTGCCTGACTGCACAAACCCAATGGCACTTTTCCAGTGGGCACCACTGCGCTGTTGTTGCCCCACCTGCACGATGCTTTCATACTTCCTGGCAGCATCCAGCATCGCGTTTATCTCAGTAATTGAGTTGCCCAATGGTTTCTCCACATACACATGCTTACCTGCTGAACAAGCTTCCACAGAGGGCAGACAGTGCCAGTGGTCCGGTGTTCCAACGATCACAGCATCAATATCTTTATCCTCAAGCACTTTGCGATAATCCCTTTCAAGAAGAGGTCTCTTTTGTCCCTTTTTCACAAGTGCTTCAGACTTCTCAGCAAGGACTGAATCATCCACATCACACAAGGTTTTACAAACCACATTGGGCTGCTCCAAAAGATCCGCCAGGTCATACCAACCCATGTTCCGGGCACCGATTAGGGCCACAGTAATCTTATCATTGGATCCCAGGATTTCGGATGGTGCGAGTATTTTACCGGTCATGGTATTGGTGATTCCCAATCCTGCAACCGTTGCAGCAGTTGTCTTCAGGAATTTTCTTCGATTAGTCATGGTAGCTAAGCTAAATAGTTAGAATTTGAGGGTTTTCAGGTACCGTTAAAATAGTACAAAAATAGCGGGATTGCTACAGATTCATTATCATATTATTTCCAAAATGTAATCTATAGTTTTTGTGTGCCGTGAATCTGCTAATTATTACTATTTTTATTGAAATAACTACAATCCACACTACACCACAACAATCATGAAAAATAAATCCAATCCCAGACGCACATTTATCAAAACAAGCGCTGCAGCAGCTGCCGGACTCACCATCATTCCAAGCCATGTGATGGGCAGAACACTGGGACACACAGCTCCAAGCGACAAACTGAATATAGCCGGAATTGGTGTGGGCGGCAAAGGAAGGAGCAACCTGAAAGCCATGGACAGTGAGAATATTGTTGCGCTGTGTGATGTGGACTGGAAATATGCACAGGCTTGTTTCAATGATTATCCTGATGCAAAACGATATTGGGACTGGCGAAAGATGTTTGAAGAGATGGGAGATGATATTGATGCGATCATGATCGCCACATCGGACCATACCCATGCTGCCATTGCTGCCACCGCTATTAAAATGGGCAAGCATGTCTATTGTCAGAAACCTCTTACCCACTCGGTGTATGAGTCCAGACTGCTAACAAAGCTGGCCAGGGATTACAAAGTGGCCACCCAGATGGGAAACCAGGGAAATTCATCCCCTGAGGCCCGTACAGTGGAGGAGTGGATCTGGGCCGGGGAGATCGGGGAAATAACTGAAGTCCATGCCTGGACCAACCGACCCATCTGGCCACAGGGACTGGAAAGACCCAGAGAGGAAATGACCCCACCCGACACCATGAACTGGGACCTCTTTATAGGGTCCGCACCCATGCGACCCTTCCATGAAATATATACTCCATGGAACTGGCGAGGCTGGTGGGACTTTGGAACCGGTGCACTTTGGGATATGGCCTGCCACATCCTCAACCCGGTCTTTTCTGCATTGCAACTTCAATACCCTACCAAGGTTCAGGGTTCTTCCACACTGGTGAACACCGAGTCTGCTCCACAGGCTGAAGTGGTGGAGTATACTTTCCCGGAAAGGAAGAATTTAGCCTCGAATGTAAAGATCAAAATGCCTGAGGTAAAAGCCTTCTGGTATGATGGAGGAATGATGCCCTCCAGGCCGGTGGAGCTGGCCGATGGAGAACCCATCATGGAAGATAATATGGGCGGATGTATCTTCGTAGGCTCCAAAGATAAGCTCATCTGCAACCTGGGTGGTATTCATCCCAGACTGCTTTCGGGCCGCAAACCCAATGTGCCTGAAACCCTTCGACGGGTAAAAGACTATCCCGTAGGTAGAATCCAGGATGGACCCCATGAACAGGATTGGATCCGCGCCTGCAAAGAGAACCCTGAAAACCGTGTACAACCCATGTCCAGTTTTAACATGGCAGGCCCCTTCAATGAAATGATTGTCATGGGAGTACTGGCTGTACGCATGCAGAGCCTGGACAGGGAGCTGCAATGGGATGGAGAAAACATGCGGTTTACCAACATCTCCAGCAGTGACAAACTTAGGGTGGTAACATCTGATGATTTCAACGTGATTGATGGCCATCCCCATTTCGACACCAAATATGTGACACTCAATGCTGAAGAGACCGTCAAAGAGTATATCAAACACAACTACAGGGAAGGTTGGACCTTGCCTGAATAAATAAACTCAAACTACTTAAATAATAAATGATGAAAACGATCAATCTTTTAATAACTGTAATAATTCTGATGCTGGTTACATCCTGCAATAAAGTAAATAAGCTATCCCCCGCAGAAAAAAATGACGGATGGGTCCTTCTGTTCGATGGCAAAACCACCGATGGTTGGAAAAACTGGAATGAGGATCACATCTCCGGTTGGGTTGTGGAAGACGGGTGCCTGGTAGCCCAGGGACTGGGTGGAGATATTGGAGGTGATATTATTTCCGTCAAAGAATACGACAATTTCATCCTTAAATGGGATTGGAAACTGGGGCCACATGGCAACAGCGGGGTCATGTACCATGTGATTGAAGAGGAACAATATGTTGCCGCTTATGCCACCGGTCCCGAGTATCAAATGATCGAAGATGATGACTTCAGGGATGAGCATGGTGAACCCTATCCATTGGAGGATTGGCAGAAAACCGCAGCCGATTATGCCATGTATGTGGCCAATGATCAGAAACAGGTGAACCTGAGGGAGTGGAACAGTTCAAAAATCCTGTTTACTGAAGAGAAAGCTGAGTACTGGTTGAACGGAAAAAAAGTGTTGGAATTTGTGCCCTGGAGTGAGGATTGGAACAAAAGGCGCAACAGTGGCAAATGGGATGCTTATCCGGATTATGGCTTGGCTATGAAGGGGAAGTTATGTCTGCAGGACCATGGAAGCAAAGTATGGTTCCGGAATATTAAAATCAAGGAGCTGTAGTGAAGGGCCGGGCATATTTGTATTCCATCAGTCTTGTGGCCACCATCGGGGGGCTGATGTTTGGATTCGATGTAGGCATCATTTCAGGTGCCATTCCATTTATCCAGCCCTATTTTGGTTGGGATGAACTTCAGTTGGGATGGGGTGTAAGCTCTATTCTGGTCGGTGCTATTTTGGGTGCATTCGGAACCGGAGCACTTACTGAGAAATATGGACGAAAGCGTTTGCTAATCTATGTAGCCCTCTTTTTTGCCGTTTCTTGTGCAGGGATGGCACTGGCTAAAACCGCTCCGTTTTTTATCTCATTCAGGGTACTTGGAGGACTGGCTGTAGGAGCCGTCTCCGTGCTATCACCTATGTATGTTGCCGAGGTAGCTCCCCCAAAGATAAGGGGTACCCTGATCACCATCTACCAGCTGGCCATTACACTGGGGATCCTGGTTTCTTACCTGGTAAATTACGGGCTGCATGAAATAGACAACAACTGGAGGTGGATGTTTGCCACCGGACTGATCCCTTCGGTACTCTTTTTTACCGGACTCATATTTATCCCCGAAAGTCCGCGTTGGCTGGTGAAAGCAGGATTCAAAGAGAAGGCAACTGCAGTATTGAAGCGAATTGGAGGTGGTGTATTCGCGGACAATGAGATCCGGGAAATAGAGAAGAGTCTGGCAGATAGCGGAGGTAGTTCGAGCATTAGATTGCTGTTTGCCCCACGCTATCGAAAAGTGATTATTCTGGGATTGTTGTTATCGGTTTTTGTACAGATCACCGGTATCAACACCGTGGTGGATTATGCCCCGAAAATCCTGATGACCGCAGGACTGGAGATACGGAATGCTTTGCTTCAAACCTCACTCATCGGACTTGTGAATTTTGCATTCACCTTTTTTGCTGTGTGGCTCATTGACAGGCTGGGAAGAAAGACCTTCTATATGATCGGGTCCTCAGGAATGGCAGTCACTCTATTGATGATTGCTGCCGCTTTTCATTTTGAAATGGATCCTGTTTTTACCACCATCTGCATCATGGCATTCATCGCTTTTTTTGCCTCATGCATAGGTCCGGCATTCTGGACCCTGGTGGCTGAAATGTTCCCCAATCAGATCCGTGGTCAGGCTGTGGCCCTGGCATCCTTTACACAATGGGTATTCAATTTCCTGGTGGTCCTGCTTTTTCCCTACGTGCTGGATGCAGTGGGTGGCTCCCTAACCTTCCTGTTCCTGTCGGTAATGTCTGTTGGACAATTGCTGATTGCGTGGTTTTACATAAAAGAGACCAAAGGAAAAACACTTGAGGAGATTGAAAGATTATGGACCAAATAAAACTGTAAAATATTTCTATTATGTCAAACTCAAGAAGAAATTTCATTAAAAAAACAACAGCAGCTTCAGTCGCTGTATCGGTTGGTGGTGTGCTTCCCACCTTTAGTGCCAAAAGTTATGCCCGCATCATGGGCTCGAATGAAAAAATGAGGGTATCTTTGATGGGGGTAAACTCCAGGGGGAAAGCGCTGGCCACAAATTTCGCACAACAGAAAGATTGCGATGTGGTTCACATTTGTGATGTTGATAGCAGGGCCATCGATAAGTGCATCAATGCATTGGAGCCATATCAAAGCATTAATGCCAAGAAATATTGGTCACGGACCTATGAAAAAGGCTGGGAAATGAAACTTTAATTATACAATCATGCAATCAAGAAGATTATTTGTAAAAACAATGGGTACAGGAGCAGCATTATCTGCTGTTGCTTTTTCTTCAACCGCAGCTTTTGCATCCCAAATATTGTCTGACCCTGATAAAAAGCAAAAGCACATCCGGATTGGGATCATTGGTGCTGAAAATTCACATACAATCGGTTTCGGAAAAATGTTTAATACCGATAAGAAATTTCCCGGTGCGGAAGTTAAATATGTTTGGGGTGAAACAGATGAGTTTGCTAAAAATGCCATGAATAAGGGGAATATCCCGCATATGGTACAGGATCCATTGGAAATGATGGGAAAGATCGATGCCCTGATAGTTGATCATCGGCATCCAAAATACCACCTGAAGGCGGCCACTCCCTTCGTGAAAGCGGGGATCCCCACATTTATTGATAAGCCTTTCTGTTACAGGGCGGAAGAAGGAAAAGAATTCCTGGCCATGGCCCGGGAAGCCGGAACTCCGGTGACATCCTATTCTTCCATCGCCCAAAGCAATGCAACCTTTGATATAAAAGAGCAGGTTGAATCGATGGGTGAGATCAGCCAGGTGATACGATACGGACCGGTGGATCTGGATTCCAAATACGGCGGGGTGTTTTTTTACGGAGTTCACATTGTCCAGCCATTGTTGTTTATGTTCGGGGAGGATGTGGAGAAGGTGAAGATTTCCAGGGATGGGAAAAATGGCAATGCAACCCTGGTATTCCATAGCGGATTGTTTGCCACCCTGATTATTAAAAGTCTGGCATATAAATGGGAAACATTTGTGGAGACAAAAGAGGGTCTAATTGAACTCAAATCTCGTGTGGAGGAGAGCGACCCGGCAAAAAATTACGCGGATATGGTGGAGATGTTCCGTACGGGAAAAGAACCCCGCAGTCATGAGAGCATACTAAAATGTGTAGCCGTTCTCGAAGCCATGGAAAGATCTGCCTCCAGCGAAAAATGGGAAAAGGTAGTGCTATAGATCGACGATCTCTAGAAATCGGTAGTAGCTTCCACCAGGTCCAGCTCCCTGATCCAGATATTCCGGTACAGTACCGGATGGCCCTCTGCCTGTAGCTTTAAGCCCTGGGGAGAATCAGTGATCCCCTTTCCTTCATCGTTGCCTCCATCGATACCGGAATTGGGTCCACCCCATACCTGGTTGATGCCTATATCTGTGTAGACCTTCTCCCCGTTAAAATGTAGGGTGACCAGCGCCTTCTCACTGCGCTTCCCATCCTCGAACCGGGCAGCCCGGAACTGAATATCATAGGAGTTCCATTGACCAACTCCGTTATAAGCATGATAGGGTGATTCGATCTCGTTGATGACCGCACCCATGCCGTGCATGCTTGAATCCCCGTCAAGTACCTGTAACTCATATCGGTTCTGCAGATATACACCTGAATTTCCACCTTCCTTTTCGATCAGGAATTCGACATGTAAACGGAAATCGCGGTATCTCTTTTTGGTTACAATATCTACCGAACCATATTTTCCACCTGCGGCAGCAGGATCATTGCTGTTCATGACAGTACCCTTGTCAACCGGATCATCTACGATCTCCCATTTAATGGGTAACTCTGAGGCAAAACGCGGGCCTTCCCAATAGGTCCAGTTACCATCCAGCATCTCCCGGCTGCCATCAAACAACATTTCAGCTCCTGTCGGGGCCTTGGCCCCTATTCCCACCTCCACCTGGTTGCAGGCGCTGATGGTGAATAATGATACAGCAATCAACGTGATAAAAAGTGCTTTCATTTTTATGGTTTTAAAAGTTGTAAACTGAATTATTAGCGTCCAATGTTATCAGGTAATCCTTTATAATAACGGAAACCTTCCATGGGTTTTCCATCCCGGTAATTGATCCATTTGCTAATACGCATTCTCACCTCTTCTGTCTCTTCCTCAGAAAGTTCCGGCCCTTTGTAATCGTACCAGCCCGAGCTCCACTGGCTCACATATTTAGACATGGCTTCCATCTTTTTCTCTTCGAACCTGGTAATGTCCACCCACATGTTTTTATCCTCCTCGGCAGAATCAAAGAGCACATACTCCTCCACTGTATGGGCCTTCAGCCCCTCTACGGTGATCTGTCCCTGGAATAGCAGGGGCCACATGGCTGCCCTGGCTGCATCGGCCGCCAGGTAGGAAGCCGTCCTGTGGTCGGCTTTGTGCCATCGCTGTTCTCCTTTGCCAGGATCAAAGGCAAAAATTACATCGGGGCTGACCTTGCGGATCAGTCTGACCAGCCTCGACACCACCTCTTTTTTATGTTCATACTCAAGCATTCCGTCATCATACCCCAGATTGATGTAATGATCTCCGGGAATTCCCAGCACCGCCAATGCATCCTGTTCTTCCTGTTTGCGGATCAGCGCAAGATCCATCATGCCCAGATCCGGGTCCTGGGTTCCCACATTTCCCGTTGTAAGCATGGCAATAAACACCTCATTTCCATTGGCCTGCAACAGGCTCAGGGTTCCCATTGAATAGACATCGTCATCGGGATGGGCACCGATAAGCAAGATGGTCTTACCTTTCCATTGATCTATGGGGACATCAGGTTGGGAGAATCCCGTAAAATGAACAAGCAGTATGACAATCATAAACATTAAAGTTCTCATGAG
>Ga0209013_10002350_pt1 | contig 17153 bp, 13 predicted proteins | sample Cruoilmetagenom2_FD_187291 | JGI IMG/M metagenome (GOLD analysis project Ga0209013, IMG submission 187291) | Oil polluted marine microbial communities from Coal Oil Point, Santa Barbara, California, USA - Sample 2 (SPAdes) (version 2) | ecosystem: Environmental > Aquatic > Marine > Oil seeps ...
AACGTAGCGTGGCTACGCCTGCGTCGCCCAATTCGTGAAAAACCCAACATCTCACTACCCTTCGCCGCCCTCGTCACGAAACCCGGTGAGAAGACCGGGCTAAATGTCTGTCGCGCCTTCGGCGCTGACGTACCGAATGCGGCCGCTCATAGCCGGCCCGTCGACTTCTCAACGCTGCGGTGGTGGCCGTTACCGCTTGCGGGCGCCGGAGGACTTGGTCGAGGAGCTCCCCGACGAGGTGCTCCCTCCGGAGGAGCGGCTGCCGCCCGTGGACCCCCGCGAGCTGCCGGCGGATGACCGCGAGCTGCCGGCGGATGACCGCGAGCCGGAGACCGACCGGGATTGCGGCGCCGAGGAGCGGCTCGGGCTGCTCCGAACCGAGCTCGAGGAGCGCGAGCTCGGCGCTCGAGTGCCGGCCGAGCTTCGGCTTGGAGAGCTTCCGCGGGAAACGCTCGACGAGCTCGAACGGGGCACGATCACGGGGCGCTGGATCCCGCTCCGTCCTGAGCTGGATCGCGGGGCCAGCAACTGTCGGGATCCGCCACTTGACAAGGTCGAACCAACGGCGCCGGAATTTGCATCGTTGCGTCCCGAGTACATGGTCGGCCGGTAGAGGTTGGGTTGGACGGATCGTGCACCGCTCGACGACACGAACGGCGAGCCGACACCCGCCGAGAGACGCGGTGCAACCGCTTGACGGCTAGATCGGACGCTATCCGCCGGGACGCGACCGAGATCTGCGAAATTGGTCTGCCGTCCGAGCTGCCGCACGGTGTCCGCGCTCAACGAGCTATCCCGCGCCATCAAGGGGCTGACATCGGCGGAGGAGCGCGACTCCACCCCTCGGAAGACCCGTTCGATCTCGTTCCCGGGGTTCGCGACCATCGGCGATCTGGTGGCCAGGGGCCCGCTCATCACCACTCCCATTTGATCTCCCGCAGTCGGCATAACGCGATTTCCAGATCTCGCCAAACGGGCCAGATTGGGGCTCGTGAAATCATTCTGCGAGACGACCGTCCATCCCCGACGATCCACCGACGCCATCCGCACCCTGCCATTGATGTCGATGGCACGCCCCGACGCTATGCGCGACAGCGAGGAGTCTTCGCCCATCCTGCCGCTGGCGTTTCGTGGTGGAGGCATCACGTCACGACGTGGCGGTTGATAACCGCTGCCACCGCCCGGGTAATCGGGCCGGTAGGGCGGATAGTATCCGCCGTAACTGTTCCAGTACCAGGAATTGTAATAACCGTACGGGCACCACCCGACATAGCCGGGCCACCACATCCAGCTCACCCAGGCCGGACCCCAGGAACGTCCCCACGACCACACCCAGCCAAAACCGACGTCGAAGTACCACGAGCCGTAGTGGTAGGGCAACCATCCCCACGGTTCGTATGAAATCCACGCATAGCCCGTGGGTGTCCAATACCATCGCCCGGCGCGATAGGGCTGCCAATCTCCTCCAACCGACGGTTGCCAGGCCCAGGAGTTGATCGAATCAACGTAAATCCAGCCCCCGTAGTTGTCGAGCTGGGCGGCTTGCCGTGAGTAGCGAAGATCGACATGTTGAGAGCTGTCACCCGCGGCAACCTGGCGTCGCGTCTCGACCCAGGCCGCGAAGTCCGCATCATCCCATGTGAACTGGAACCCTGTCTGCCGTACTTCACCGCCCCCCACTTCGACCGAGGTCTCCTCGCGCACGAGCACACCGCCGGCTGAGGTTGCGGCTTCGGCGAGGCCCTCCACGACCTCGACGGTGAGCCCACCGGTGGGCAGGGCCCGGAGGCGATACAGGCCCCTCTCGTCGAGATAGACGGTAGCGCCCTGGCTGTCAATCCGGGTTGGCTTCGAAGAGAGGGCGAACTCACTCACCTCGACCATGATCGAGCCTTCGGCCAGAAAAATCACCGTTCGTTCGGCCTCGGCATCGCGGCTGTACGCGACGGCGTCAAAGCTCAAGGTCGTGTACTCGTCCAGCCAGACGGTATTGCCGTCGGCGAGGACTACTTCCATCCTCGCCTCGCGGGCGGTGTCGACACGGTCACCGGCCACCAGCGGCATGTTGATCGCCGCCTCGAGGCTCTCGTCCTGGTTGGCTGGCAGAATCGTGGCGTACCGTTCGAGGTACGAGATGTAGCTCAACGATGTCGCATCGTCCTCATCAGAGGCCATCACTGCGCTGCTCAGTGCGAGGAACAATCCCGCGATCAGGACCTTTCGCATGGTCCACCTCCCGTTACACCCTCGATGACTGCAATGTGTATGCCAGAGTTGACGATTTCGAATTTCGAATTGCGAATTTTTTCCATCCGCTCACAGATCTCCTGGGTGGAGGGATGGAAATCCGAAATCCGAAATCCGAAATTTCCGTCTACTCTCGCCTCAGTTTCCGCATCTCGATGATCTGCTGCGTCTGCCTCACCTTGATGAGGGTGCCTGCGGGGTAGTAGCCGCTGCGGACGCTGGCGTTGGTGTAGGTGACCGAGCCCGGGCCCATCAGCACCCCCGGGTTCAAAACGGTGTTGCAGCCGGTCTTGCAGCCGTCGCCGAGGATCGCCCCGAACTTGCGCAGCCCGGTGTGGATGATTTCGCCGCCGGCCCGGAAGCTAACCTCCCGGCCGACATTCTTGACGTTCGAACAGATCGTACCGGCGCCGAGATTGACGTCGCGGCCGAGGATGGAGTCACCGACATAGGCCTGGTGCGGCGCCTTGGCGCCGGGAAGGAGGATCGATCCCTTGACCTCGCTGTGGGCGCCGACCACGCTACCGGCCGCAAGCACCACGTTCTGCCGGATGTATGCGCCGGTTCGGATCTCCACCCCTTCGTCGAGGATCGCCGGGCCGACGATAACGGCCCCCGGCTCGATCCGGCAACCAGCGGCAATCGCGATGCGGTCCCCCATCAGATGGACGCCGGCCGGGATTTCGACGAGGATCTCCCAATCGCGCCGATCTTCGAGGTATTCCGCGAGTCTCTGTCCGAGCGCCGACCACGCAGGCTCGCCGGGTCGCAGCACCTCCACGTGGGCAAAATTCTCGAGGTCAAAGAACGCGGCGGGACGCATATCCGTCATGCGGGAATCTCCTCGAGATCGGCTTCTCGGCGTTTGACGACCACCAGGGTCTGGTCGTCAATCGGCGGTGAGGCAGCCGAGAATCCGTCGACGTCGGAAAAGACGCGGTCGACAATTGCAATCGGATCGAGGTGGCGCGCCGATCGCACCGCTCGGGTCAGCCGGTCGCGGCCGTACTCCTCGTCGTTCTCGTCAGTCGCCTCCGTGATGCCGTCGGTGTACAGCACCAGCAGATCTCCCGGGTTGAAGGAGTCGATTCCGATCGCGTAGCGGGCGTCCGGATTCGGCCCCAAGATCATGCCGCCGGTCCTCAGCAGCTCTACCGCTCCGTCGGCGCGGACGAGCAGGGATGGGGGGTGCCCGGCATTGCAGTGGATGATCGTCCCATCGAGACTGATTTCGGCCAGGAACAGTGACACGAACTTGGTCGCCATCCGGCTGCGGTGAATGATCCGGTTGAGACGCTGAATAGTCCGCGTGACCTTGTACTCGCGGGAAAGACCCATCCGCAGACCGGTGAAGACATCGCGCACTTGGAGCGCAGCCGGCAGCCCGTGTCCGGTGGCGTCGGCGATGGTGACGTCAAAGATGTTGTCGTCAAGCGTGATGACGTCGTAAAAATCGCCACCCACGATTTCGGCCGCAACCGTTCGCGCCGCGATCTCGAAATCGCCCGGCTGCGGCAGATGGCGCGGGAGGATCGAGTTCTGGATCAGACGCGCATCCTCCATGATCGCCACCATGCGCTCCTCGCGAAGCTTCTGGTTGATGGCGAGGCGAATGATATTGAGGGTGGCGACGACGTTCTCGTGATCATCGCCCGCGGATTCCACGTCGAAGGAGAGGACGTAGCGCGCATCCGCCACCGCGATGGCGGCAAACCACTCGCGGGTTCGAAGATCGGCTTCGAGCCTCTGGTCGAGACGCGGATCGTCTCGCCTCATGACCACCGATCCGACGTCGAGGAGTTGCTCGAACGGCGGATAGGTTTTCCAAACCCGGAGGCCGATCGGATCCCGAGAGGCATCACCAAATGTCTCGACCAGTTCGTAGCTGCCGTCGTCTTGGGCATAGATTCGACCGCCCTTGATCCCGAGGTCGTCGGCAAAGCTGTCGGCGATGAAGTCAGCGGCGTTGTGGATCGTCTCGAGCGCAGTCGAACCGAGGACGATCGTCTCGAGCGCATGCTCGATACGGCGGAACAGCGAAATCGATGAATTAGCCCGCATATCTCACCAGCTTTCGTCGCGAGGCCAGAGAGGTGGTGTGAGATGTGGTGTTTGCGACCTGAGGGCCGCGGAGACGTACTTGACAGTACGTCGAGCAGCGCGATGGGAGCAAACACCGCAGATCGCGGCAGATCTCTGGCCACAGCAGAAAAGTTGGTGAGACATGTGGGCTGGTCATGGGCGAATCATGCCACGAGCGGCACCGCGGTGCAAGGTCGTAACTTCGCATGGGTTGCCGACATAGAGAAGTGCACGGGATGGTTGCTTACGCCTCCCTCGTACTGTATTCCAAAAGGGTGATATACTGCCCACGCTCCGCTCACCGCGGGAGCGAGGAGGATTCGAGTGAAGAGTACGCCACTGTTGGTTTTGACCGCGATCGCGGCCGCCGCAACCCTGATCGGGACGGCCTGCAGCCGCCCCGGACCCGCGCCGCCGGTCGGCGCTGAGACGGTCTCAAACCATGGTTCAGTAGCCGTCAAATGGGAGAAGGACTTCCCGGACGCCATCAAGCGCGCGCAATCCGAAGGCAAGCCGGTCCTCGTCAATTTCTATGCCGACTGGTGTGTCTGGTGCAAACGCCTCGACTCGACCACCCTGCGCGACGTCAAGGTGGCCGCGCTGTTGAGCGACCGGGTGGTTGCGGTCCATCTCGACGTGGAGGGGGACGGCCGCGAGCTGTCGAATGAGTATCGCGTGGACGGTTTGCCGACCGTTCTCATCCTCGACCCAAGCGGCCGCGAGATCGGGCGCATCCCCGGCTACATGCCGCCGACCGGGTTCCTGGAGCGGGTGGAGGGGTTCCTTCAGCAGGGATAATGCTCGAATTAGGAATTGAGAATTAGGAATTAGGAATTCCCATTCACCCACCCCCATGATTGCCACAACAACCCGGGTCGGCGCGCGGCATTCCTAATTCCTCATTCCAAATTCTTAATTCGCTCTGGACGCCTCAGCGTCCAACGTCCTTTGCTCCTCCGCAGTAGGCGTGGGTTTGAGGCGTTCGTCCGCCACCTCGATGGCCTCGATGGTCGGCATCGGCTCACCGGGCTTGGGTGTGTAGTATGGGAGCTGGAAGGGCCAGATCAGATCCACGATCTCGGCCATCTCCTCGCGGCAGGGATCCATCGGTTCGGTGCCGTCGAGAAAGGCCTCGAGGATGACGTTGGTCTGATATGCGCATGGCGGCACGGCCCGCTCGCCGGTGGTCGCGTCCACCGGCGTGAACACTACTCCCGCGGGCACCGGGAAGTCCTCGGCGCGCTCATCCTCGGAGAGCGTGTCGAGATAGGCGGCCATAAAGTTATTCCAGATCGGTTGCGCGGCTTTGGCGCCGGTCATCTTCTTGCCGATGGATTCTTTGCGATCGCGGCCGACCCAGACGCCAACCGTAATTCGCGGCGAAAAGCCCACGAACCATGCATCCGAGTACGAGTCGGTGGTCCCTGTCTTGCCGCCGAGGTTGGCCGGCAACCACTGGGCCGAGGCGCCGGTGCCCTGGTCGATCACGCCCTCGAGAACGTACAGGGCAAGATAGGTCACGGCCTCCGGCATCACCCGCTGGCTGCTCGGGAAAAAACGTTCCACGAGACGACCGTCGCGGTCGAAGATCTCGGAAATGTAGTACGGCTCGGGCACATCGCCGAGGTTGGCGATCCCCGAGTAGGCACGGACCAGATCGATCAGCCGTACTCCAAGCGAGCCGAGGGCGAGCGAGGGGTAGGGATGGAGCTCGGTGCTGATCCCGAAGTTCTTGGCCGTCTCGACGACCGATTGGCTGCCCGCCAGCTGCTGTAGCTTGACCGCGGTGGCGTTATAGCTCAGCTCGAGGGCACGTCGCAGGGTCGTGATGCCGTAGTACTTGTTGTAGTAGTTCTTGGGACAGTAGGTGAGCTCGCCGGTCCCGTCGGGGAGCAGGAAGGGCGCGTCGAAGAGCGTGTCGGCCGGCGTAAACCCGTGCTGAAACGCGGTCAAGTAGACGAAGGGCTTGAAGGCCGAGCCGCACTGCAGGGTCGACTGCACCGCTCGGTTGAACTCCGATCGCTGGAAGTCGAAACCCCCAACCAGGGCGAGAATCGCGCCCGTCCGATTGTCCATCGCGACCAGCGCACCCTCGACCGCGGGTTCCTGAAGAAGCTGGACCTCGAGGACGGTTTCGGGATCGTCGGGGAGAGGGTCGGGCAGACGCACCAGCACCAGATCTCCGCTCTTGAGGATCCGCTTGAGCGAGGTGGCGCCGGTCCACTTGACGGCCTTCCGGTCGAGACTCGCAGGGTAGGGACCGATGCGCAGCGTGGCCTTACGCGTCTCGACATCGACCACCACCGCCTTGATCATCTCACCGGGAACGAGCTCGAGATGCTGCCACGAGGGCTCTTCATAGTCTGCGGCCGACTCGACGAGCTTGTCGGCGATCACATTGGGCGGCCGGCGATAGCCGATATAGGTCATCTCGAGCTCGACCAACCCGTTGCGAAGCACGGTTTCCGCCGTCTCCTGCAGCCCCGGGTCCATCGTCAGGTGCACCTGGAGCCCGCTGGTGTACAGCGCGTCGGTCCCGAAGCGGCGCTCGATCTCCTGGCGAGTCATCTCGAGGAAGTAGGCGCCGCTCGCCACCCGCTCGCGGTGGAGCTCGACGCCGAGCGGCTGCGCCACCGCCTCCTCGTACGCGGCGGCATCGATGAACCCGAGCTCGAGCATCCGCGCCAGGACCTTGTTGCGGCGGTTGAGGGCGTTTTCGGGTCGTTTGACGGGGTCGTACTTGTTGCTGGCGCTCGGGATCATCCCGGCCAGCAGCGCCGCCTCGGACAGGCTGAGCTCGATCGCCGGTTTTTGGAAGTAGAGCTCGGACGCCGCCTGAACGCCGTAGGCGCCGTGCCCGAGAAAGATCTGATTGGCGTACAAGGTGAGAATCTGGTCCTTCGAGTACCGTTTCTCGATGTCGAGAGCGAGCAGAGCCTCCTTGACCTTGCGGCCGATCGTACGCTCACGTTTCAAAAAGAGGTTGAGCGCGAGCTGTTGGGTCAAGGTCGAGGCGCCGCCGCGCGACCCGATCCGGCGGTCCAGCACGCTGTACCAGACCGCCCGCAGGATCGCCTTTGGGTCGACCCCGCCGTGGTTGTAGAAATCGGCGTCCTCGATGGCCACCACCGCGAGCTTGAAGTCGTCCGGGATCTCCTCCGGCCGCAGCACCACCCTTTGTTCGAGAGCGTAGGACGCCACCTGCTGGTCTTCGGCGGCGTAGATCCTGGTCGTCGCGGCCGGCTCGAACGAGGCCAACAGGTCGACCTGCGGCACGTGCAGCGACTGGGCGACGACCCACCCCACCAGAGCGCCCACAAGGCACCCGGCCACCGCCGCCCACAGGCTTACGGTGACCAGAGTCATCAGACCACCGCCAAACAGCGGTTTCTTCTTGGCCGCGCTCTTCTTCTTCGCAACGGTCTTTTTCTTCGCCGCGGGCTTCTTCTTCGGTACAACCTTCTTCGTGATCACGTGGGGACTTTAGCAGATGCCCCGCACCGTGGTGTGGCGACTACGAGGCAAACCCGTGGCACGCGAACCGGCAGTCCTACAGCGGGGAAAAACCGCTCCACTCGTTCAGGCCGTCGACTTCGAAGCCGCTCGAGAAGATCTCCAACGAGGACGAGACGGTGAGGCCGAGCTCGAGAAGCTGGGCCGAGTTCGTGCTGTCTCCGGTGATCTCCACAAAGTACTCGCCGGCGCCGCTGGTGAGGTCGACGCCGACGAGCTGCTCGGCCTCTCCGAGGCCGCCGAGATCGGCCGCGGCAAGCTCGGTGACGCCGTCGACGTCGAGAACCCGCATCGCGAGGTCGTGGATGCGCAGCGAGTCGAACGACGTGCCGGCGGAGCAGGTGCCGTCGCCGTTTTGGGGTCCGGCGAGGTAGGTCATTCCGACCGGCGCCACCGACACGTCGAGGGTCGCGCCATCGCCGGCGAGGAAACCGAAGACGTCAGTGTCGAAAACGTCGTCGATCGAGAGGGTGTCGACCGTGACGCTTGAGACGGCGCCCAGCTCGGCCGCGGTCGCCGGCGTGTCGTCGTGCTCGAAACGGTCCCCGTAGAACCGGTTGGCGGCCAGGATGTCGTCGTGCTGCGGTCCGTCGAAGGCGGTGGCAAGCATCGGCTCCATCAGCTTGGTTTGGTCGAGCGGGCAGGAGTGCGCGAGACCCAGGCCGTGCCCGTGCTCATGGGCCACCACGTTGCGCAGGCGCAGCGAGTTCGACGAGGTGTTGGTGTAGAAGCTGTCGGGGACGTCGATCACCATGTCGCCGAGGTTGGGGTACCAGTTATAGGCCAAGACGTTGTAATTGTCGTCGATCGGGTGACCGGCAATCCGCACGTCACCGCGCACGCCGAGGGCCCCTTCGGCGCTGAGCCAGGTGGCGCCGTCGTCGTTCGGCTCGTATACGTAGGTGATCCCCGTGAGCTCGCCCCAACGGTCGAAGACCTGCTGCAGCACGGCAATCCAGGCGGCCTCGCTGCCGTAGATTCCGGCGAAGTAGGCGCGCACGGCGCTGGCGGAGGGATCCTCTCCGATGCCGCTGGGAATCCAGGTGCCGTCGGGAACCACGCTCCAGGTGAGGGTCGTGGGATCTCCCTGACCGAGGCCGCCGCCGTCGGTGGCAGTGGCCGTCCAGCGGTTGCCGAGCACGTAGTCCGGCGCTCCCGGTGGGGCCAGAGAGCTCCCCGCCGCTGTGGATCCCAGGCGCTCATAGGTCTGCTCGACGACCTCGTCTGTCGTCCCGGGCGCGAAGCACACGGCCGGCACGGGGGCCGTCGCCGGTCGCGCATGATCGGAAGCTCCTGCCGTCGCGGGCAACACGCCGACGAGACTGATCAGGACCGGCAGGGCCTCGAGTTTCCGCTTTATCGATATTCCAATCATGGTGTTCATCCTCAGTACGAGACTCGTTGCACAAAAGCAACGGGCCGTCCTCCATAGTAGGATCGGACGTGCTGCGACGCGTGTGACTGCAGTCACCGGAGAGGAACCATGCGGCTACTGCTCGGTCTCGGAGGCAACATCGGCGACCCGGAAGAGGCCTTCCGGAGCGCGCTCCTCACTCTCGGCCGAGAGCACAGGGTTCTGGCGGTGGCGAGCCTTTACAGGACGCGACCGATCGGTCCGCAGCAGGCGAACTTCCTCAACTCAGCAGCGGTCCTCGACCTCGGTTGCCCGCCGTCCTGGTTCCTCGAGAGCTGCCGTCGTCTCGAGTCCGATGCCAGCCGAGATCGGGCCGGGGAAGAGCGCTGGGGGCCACGGACCCTCGACCTCGATCTCCTCCTCGCCGAGTCTCTCGTGTGCCGCGGACCTACGCTGACCCTGCCCCACCCCCGGCTGCACGAGCGCCGATTCGCCCTCGAGCCGGCGGCCGAGGTGGCGCCGGACTGGACACATCCATTCCTCGGGCGCTCGATCAGTGATCTTGCCAACGACGCACGCGATCGCGATCCGGATGCAATCCTCGAAGTTTTGAGTTTTGAGTTTTGAGTTTTGAGTTACGGACACCCTCCGCCTCATCAGGGGAGAAGTGGACGGGAGGCAACTCAAAACTAAAAACTAAGAACTCAAAACTATTTACGTGATGGGTCGCGAGCCGGGTTTGGCGATCGGCACGCCGTCCCGGCACAGGGGACACTCGTCGGCGGCCCAGGTCGGAAAGTCGGCATCGAGGAGGGAACGGCTCGGCAGGGGGGCAAATGGCTGGGCCTTTCCCGAGCGGTTGATCATCGAGGCGACGCCGATCACCGCGGCGCCGAGACCCTCGAGAATTTCGATCACCTCGCGGGTCGAACGCCCGGTGGTGACCACGTCCTCGATCACCGCCACCCGTTGCCCGGGCACGACCCCGAATCCGCGGCGCAGGACCATCGTGCCTTCAAAGCGCTCGGTGAAAAGAAACGGGAGGTCGAGGGCGCGTGCCGTCTCGTGGCCGATGATCAGCCCGCCCATGGCCGGGGCGATGACGATATGAGGATCGAGATCCGCATCGGCGATAGCGTCGGCGAGCAGTCCGCCGGCGCGGGCCGCCCAGCGCGGATGGGCGAGGTAGAGGGCGCACTGGAGATAGTCCCCCGAGTGGAGGCCGGAGGAAAGAAGGAAGTGCCCTTTCTGATGGGCGCCGCATGCCGTCAATTCGTCAAGCGTCAACCCAACGTTCACGGCTGCTCCCGTTCGATGCCGTAGGCGCCCATCTTTTTGTAGAGATTCGATCGCGGCGTGCCGATGACACGGGCGGTGGCGGCGATATTCCACCCGTTGCGCTCGAGGTGATGGAGCAGGTAGGCGATCTCGGATTGCCGCTGAAATTCCTGTAACGAGGCCAGGTCGAGCAAGGCGTCGACCGTACCGCCGGCCGGCAAATCCGGAAGGTCGACACTGTGGATGGTGTCGTCGAGCTCCATGATCACCGCGCGCTCGACCACGTTTTTGAGCTCGCGCACGTTGCCCGGCCACGCGTGGCGCATCATCGTCGCCAACGCTTCGTCGCTCCAGGTCTTGGGACGACGGTTGTACTCGCTGCAGAACTGATCGCTGAGGTGCTCCACGAGGTGGGGGACGTCCTCCGGATGCTCGCGCAGCGGTGGCGTGCGCAGGACCACCACCGCCAGCCGGTAATACAGATCTTCGCGGAAGACCCCGGCCTGGACCTCGGCCACCAAGTCCTTGTTGGTGGCGGCGATCACGCGGACGTCGACCTGGAAGGCGCTGCCCGCGCCGACCGGTTCCACCTCACCGTCTTGCAGTACTCGCAACACCTTGGCCTGGGTCTTGAGGCTCATGTCCCCGACCTCGTCGAGGAAGATGGTACCGCCGTCGGCCTGGACGAACTTGCCGACCTGGCGGCGGTGGGCGCCGGTGAACGAGCCCTTCTCGTGGCCGAAGAGCTCCGACTCGATGAGCTCCTCGGGAATGGCCGCGGAGTTCACACGCACGAAGGGTTTCCGCGCACGGTCGGACAGGTGGTGGAGCCGGCGAGCCGCCAGCTCCTTGCCGGTGCCCGACTCCCCCTGGACCATCACGGTGGCATGGGACGGCGCGACCCGGGCGATTTCCTCGCGAAGCTGCCGCATCGGCGAGCTGTCGCCGAGCAACGGTGGCGGTTCCACCGTCGCACCGAGATCCCGCGCGATTTGTCCCTGAGCGACGGCGCCGCGAACCGCCAGCAACAGATCGGCACGGTCCGGCGGCTTGGTCAGATATCCGGCAGCGCCGGCCTCCAGGCACTCGCCCGAGGTGAACTCGTCACCATGGCCGGTGAGGATGACAATCGGAATTTCGAGGCCGCGCTGGCGAAGGTTGTCCATCAGCCCGAGGCCGTCCATTCCCGGCATCTTGATGTCGAGGAGGGCGGCATCGGGTGGGTTGGCATCGAGTGCGTCGAGCGCCTGAAAGGCATCGTTCGCTTCCTCGACGTCGAAGCCCTCGGACGTTAGGATCCGCCGCAGTACCTTGCGCACCCCGGCATCGTCGTCAACGATCAGCACTCGGCCTTTCATGGGCACCATGGTAGTCCATCCCGTGTCCGTCTCCGTGCCCGACTCTCTGCGAGGTCGCTGGAAGAAAGTTTTGAGTTCTTAGTTTTGAGTTTTGAGCTCCCGCCCGCCCCCCGGGTTGAGGTTTGAGTTGAGAGTTTCCACCCACCCCCCCATGGAACGGGAGGGCCGGCGGGAAATCCGAAATCCGAAATCCGAAATCTCCGAACCCTACTCCACGTCGAACTTCACTCCCTGTGCCAGGGGCAGCTCACCTCCCCAGTTGATGGTACAGGTCTGGCGGCGCATGTAACCCTTCCAGGCGTCTGAGCCGGCCTCGCGGCCGCCGCCGGTGTGCTTCTCGCCTCCGAAGGCGCCGCCGATCTCGGCGCCCGAGGTGCCGATGTTGACGTTGGCGATGCCGCAGTCCGAACCCTCGTGGGACAAGAAGCGCTCGGCCGTACGCATGCTCTCGGTAAAGACCGCGGACGACAGGCCCTGGTCGACCGAGTTGTGCATCGCCATGGCCTCGTCGAAGGTCTCGTACTCGAAGATATAGAGGATCGGGGCGAAGGTCTCGTCGCGGGTGATCTCCATGTCGGGATGAGCTCTGACGATGGTGGGTTCGACGAAGAACCCCTCGCGATCGGGCCGGCCGCCGCCGCAGAGAATCTCGCCGCCCTGATCGCGAGCTGTTTCGAGGGCCGCAAGGTGGTCGTCCACCGCTCGTTGGTTGATCAGCGGGCCCATGAGGATGCCGTCCTCCAGGGGATTGCCGATAGTGATGCTGGGATAGGCCGTGACCAGACGCTCGATCAGCTGCGGCGCGATACCCTTTTGCAGGAATAGGCGCCGCAGGCTGGTGCATCGTTGGCCGGCGGTCCCCACCGCGGCAAAGAGGATGGCGCGCAGGGCGAGATCGAGATCGGCGTCGTCGGTGACGATGATCGCGTTGTTGCCGCCGAGCTCGAGGATGTTGCGGCCGAAACGACTGGATGTGATCTCAGCCACATGGCGGCCCATCTTTGTCGAACCGGTGAATGAGATCAGCGGCACCCGCTCGTCGTTGATCAGGCGCTCACCGACGCTGCGGCCGGGACCGATGAGGAGGTTGAAGATTCCGTGCAGATCGTGGCGCTTCATCACCCGGTTGCAGATGTGTTGAACGGCGACCGCAGTCAGCGGGGCGTCGGAGGACGGTTTCCAGACCACGGTGTCGCCGCAGACGGCGGCAAGGGCGGCGTTCCAGGCCCACACAGCAACCGGGAAGTTAAAGGACGAAATGACGCCCACGACGCCGAACGGGTGCCACTGCTCGTACATGCGGTGGCGCGGACGCTCTGATGTCATAGTCGGGCCGTAGAGCTGACGCGACAAACCAACCGCGAAGTCGCACATGTCGATCATTTCCTGGACCTCGCCGAGACCCTCCGAGAGGATCTTGCCCATCTCCAACGACACCAGGCGGCCGAGAGGTTCTTTGAAGATGCGAAGCTCGTTACCGAGCTCGCGCACGAGATCGCCGCGGACCGGCCCGGGCACCATTCGCCACGAAGCAAACGCCTCGGCGGCGGTGGATACCACCTTCTCGTAGGCCGCTTCGTCCGCCTGGATGATTGAGGCAATCGGCTCGCCATCCGTCGGGTTGACCGACACCAGCTCCTTCTTCTCATCGGGAGCGATCCACTCGCCGGTGCAGGCGCCGAGATTCGAATCCTTGATCCCAAGCTCGAGCTGGAGACCGAGGTCCGAAAAAAACTTCTTCATCTCGCCGAGAATATCCGTCATTTCATCCTCCCACAACGATTCGTAACGGCCGGGAGTGTACCCTTCACTTCGCCCCTTGCCAAGCCTGACTAGGAAAGAGTTTTGAGTTCTTAGTTTTGAGTTTTGAGTTGCTCACGGACCGCAGCCGCTGCAACGAACCGCCGCCTGCGAGCGGCCGACGATCCCCGGCCTTGGACTATCGGACCGCGGTGGGTAGAAACTCAAAACTAAGAGTGTCAGTCAGCTTCTGCTGTTGACATCAGAATTCATCGTCGTCGTCTCTGTTATTTGCGAAATAACCTTCCCAGTTCGCGATGTCGTGGGAGGAAAGCTTGGGTTCGTGGGTCGGCCGGCGCGGTGTTTTCGGTCTCCGGCTGTGCCACTCACCAAGCGAGAGCACACGTCCGCCACGGTCTCGAACCCGGTTTCCGAGCTCCCGGTCGTCGGTCACAACTGCCCACTGGGATGCCTGGCCACCGCTTGGAAGAACGCGAAGGATCATATCGTCGGCGCTCGATGACCCGGAGTAGCGGATGGTAACCCTGCCCAGATGCTCGATCTTCGGCGAAGCATTCGGCGGCGGGCCGTCGAACACAACGGTGACCTGGAGACGTTCGTGTCGCACGGCCTCCAAGACCAGACGACGTACGTCGAGGCGACTCCTTTCAGGCGCCGGCAGGCTGTGAAGAAGATTGTTACCGTCAATCAACAGGGGCATCGGATCCGGTCACCGCATCTGGCGCGCCCGGCGCTGCAGACGTTGGAGCTCTCTGGAGCCCACCAAATCCTTGTACATCTGATTGGCGCGTTCGTTGTCCGGATCGATGGCGAGCGCACGTTCGAGGGATTTTCTTTGCCGTTCCGAGTGATTTCGCCGACGCCAGAATTCCGCAAGCTCGAGCCATGAGTCCAGGTGCTTCGGATCGGCCTCGATCGCGCGACGCATGCATGTCAGCGCACGATTAACCCACAAGGGATTACGTTGCAACAACTTCGCAAGTTTTAGCAGTTCGTCGGATCGGGGTTCGATCGCGCACGCTTGCTCGAGAAGTTGGATCGCCAAATAGAGCTCGTCCTGTTTGATGAGCTCGTTGGCACGTTTCAGGTTCGCCTCCACCAGCGCCCTTCTAGCCTCGGCGTCGATCCCCGCCTGCTCAACATCACCGAGCGGACTGTGATCCTCTTCCAACGACTTGAGGATGCCGTCGTACCTCCGGCGCGCACGGCGATTTGACAGCACGTCAAAGGCCGCGCGGCCGCGTTCGACGATCCGTTCCACGTGCGACCCCATATCATTCAGGTGGGCGCCGCCCTTCTCCGGCGAGAACCGACTCTGGATTTTTTTCCATGCATCCGAAATCTCGTTGAGCTTCACATTTTGATTGAGTCCGAGGGCGCGGTAATGATTTACCTTTGTGACGTCCTCCGACAGCCTGCGAACCAATCGTCGCTCCTCGAGCTGGCGTTCCGTGAAATCTCCCTGATCAGGCGCCGTTGGCTGGCGACTCTCGGGCCGCACACTCGCCTCATCGACAGCGGGTTCCTGCGGTTTGGGTTTTTCACCGCCGTCTCCACCGATGATGATGCTGCCCGACATCAGCAGGGTGTACAGCGTGGAGTAGGCCCGTTCCTCGGGGAGCGAAGAGAGCTGGATGAGGCTCGCGACGTCGTGAGCGGCGTCGAGGCGGCTGATGAGGAACCCCTCGGTGGGCGTCAGCTCGACCTCCTCGAGCATGTCGTTCAGTGAACCCGAAAGCTCCACGGTTTGGTCCAAGGATCCGATGACCGCACGCACGGCTTCAATGTCGGAGACCTCGCGTGCCGCGAGGAGGATAATCTGGGAGGTGATGACGTTTGGCAGCGTGTCAAGCTGACCCTCGCCTCCGCCATCCACGAATTCGGTCGTGATGCGGCCGGCCGCCGCGGCGCGCCGGACGATCGTCAATGCAAGCTCCTCGAGCTCTTTTTCCAGATCCTCGTGAGAGATGTACCCTCGAGTCACCAGGATGTGGCCAAGGGGCGGAGAATCGCCACCTCCCTGGGCGAGCAGAATCAATGCACGGTCGTCCTCATTGATCTTGCCCCGGCTCACCAACCACATCCCAAGCTTCTCTGTTTCTTCGTGGGAGCGCGCAGCCCGGATTTCGCCATTGGTGAAGAGAATCTCCCGGGTCGAGCCTTCCGATGTCGCCACCAGAGCGCCCGTCACTTTCTCCTCCGCCAGTTCTGCCATCACTGAGGGCAGCGGCTGATGTTCCTTCGTTGCCATCAGATCAGCCGCCTGGGTTCGTGCGTGGCGCCAACTCCTCACCCGTAAGCTCGATCGGATGTGCCTCGAAGCCCTGCTGACTCAGCCCACCGGGAATTTTCCCGGTCGATTCTTCCGCCGTCTGGCGATCTGGGAATCGCCCCCACACCAGCTGCCAACAGGGCTCGCCTTGTCCCGAATCGATCGCCACCGGACGAACAACCTTCGGGTTGTCCTGCGCCTTCTTGAGCACACGCTGGAGATCCTGGGGCTCGCATCCCATGTCTATGACCAACCCCCATTCGACATCGGACGACGCGACGGCCTCGTCCACGGTGGTCGGTTCGGATCCGGCCATCATCGAGATCAGCACGAGGAGGGCAATCGCCAACACGGCCGCAGCCGCGACGATCCAGGCCACCGGAATCCTGCGGCGCGGAGACGCCTCGTCCTCGTCCACCGGAAGCAGATCGACGTCGCCACCGACCATCAGAGGCGGCTCGGGCTCGAGAATTCCGGTGACCACGAGCGCTGCGAGAAGGCGCACAACCTCGTCGGGGCCGTGGTTCGAGCGATCGGCGACCTCCTGGGCGGTGCGCTCCCCGGTGATCTTCGAAACGATGAGGTCCGCATCTTCCGACAATCGCAGTGGCCCGTACAGATCGAGAAAGTTCGGCGCTCTGCTCAGGAGCACGTCGAGGTCAGGGAGAATCGATCGCGCCACCTCACCCGTCGTGTCCGAGAGAACGAGCTCGACGAGTGTGTGGGTGATCGAGATCGTGGCGCCATCGACTCCGTCGGGCTCGCCTTCAACTACCTCGAGCTCGCGTTGCGGGTCGAGCAGCCAGGCACGAAGGCTCTCTTGCAGCAACTCTTTGGCCGCACCCATCGCGTAGGTCTCGGCGATCTGGCCGTTCCCGGCCAAACCGCGAGCTTCCTCGAGGAGATCGATGTTGCCCAACGGTTCACAGCTCAACCGCCGGCAGAGTTCGGATGGATCGACTCCCTCCACGAAACGGATCCGACCGTTGTGCAGGCGCAGGATGAGCTCGCCGCCTGACCATCCGAGGCGCGTTGCGCCGCCCTCCCGGTGTGCAATCCAATATCCGAGCTGCCAGATTTCGTGGGGGTCGCTCATACCCCAAGATTATTGCATCTGACGGCATGTTGTAAAGCGCTGTCTCAGACGGGGCGGCTGAGCAGCAGATCGTGACCTTGACACACAATCCGATGACCTCTACCATGTCGCTCCCAACGGTCGTCCGTTTGGGAGGTTAGCTCAGGGGTTAGAGCACCTGCTTTACACGCAGGGGGTCGTGGGTTCAAATCC
>Ga0209013_10002351_pt1 | contig 17152 bp, 18 predicted proteins | sample Cruoilmetagenom2_FD_187291 | JGI IMG/M metagenome (GOLD analysis project Ga0209013, IMG submission 187291) | Oil polluted marine microbial communities from Coal Oil Point, Santa Barbara, California, USA - Sample 2 (SPAdes) (version 2) | ecosystem: Environmental > Aquatic > Marine > Oil seeps ...
AGGCTACAGCGCCAGCCGGATCGCCTGTCGCAGGCCCGCCGGAGATCATCAGGCCGCCCATTCAGGACCTGACCGGAGAACTACACACGCACGCAACCAACCAGTACGAGACCCGACCTCGAACCGCTATCCGGACCCTGGTTATCCACCACAGCGCGGCACCGCCCACGGTCGGCCCGCAGCAGATTGCCGCCTATCACGTAAATCGGCTTGACTGGCCAGGGGCAGGTTATCATTTCCTGGTCTCAGAGGATGGCATTATATACCAGGCCAATTCCGAGGAAACGGTATCATACCACGCGGCCAAGGTCAATCCACGGGGGATAGGGATCTGCTTCCTGGGTAATTTTGAGCACGAGGCTCCACCGCCAGCGCAGCTTCTCGCCGGGGCGCACCTTGTGGCCTGGCTAATGCAGGAGTTGAACATCGATCTGGATGAAGTCAAAGGGCACAAGGAGCTCATGGGTACGGCCTGCCCTGGCGTTCAGTGGCTTCTGGGCAAGAACTGGAAGCGGATGCTTCGCCAGGAGATCGTCCAGGTGCAGCAGAAGGGCCAGCCAGATCTGAGCCCAATCCCTGCCGCCAAGTCCATGGACCACTATATGCTCTTCTGGGCCCGCGATGGCCAGTGGGCACGGGGTGATTGGCTCAACGCCCAAGACTACATCGGAACCTTTCGGCCCAGCGCCGGCTTCTCGGCCGATCACGCTTCGTTGGCAGAATACGTGACCATCGTCGGAGGACCGCTGGGGGTTTCCCAGAAGGTAGAAGACTGGCTCAAGGGCCATGGATGCAAAGTAGACCGCGTCGCCGGCAAAAACGAAGCCGAGACGAAACAGATGCTAGTTACCCTCGCTGAAAAGGGCGAGCGCTTCTGGGGCTTAGAAGGCTAGCCGATTCGCCAGCCACCTGGTATCTGTGGTACACTAGAGCACTGGGGAGTGTGCCATGGAGACCAGAGCCGAACCGAGCTCGACAACCTATCAGGTGAAGCTACGCGTCTTTGAGGGGCCGCTGGATCTACTGCTGCACCTCATCGAGCGCGAAGAGTTGGATATCACCGAGGTGTCCTTGGCTCAGGTCACAAACCAGTACGTGGAGTATCTGGCCCAGTTTGGTGAGCGCCAACTGGATAACCTCGCCGATTTCTTGGTCGTGGCGGCCAAGCTGCTCCTCATAAAGTCCCGCGTCCTGCTACCCCGGCCTCCCTCGGCATCCACGCCTGAGGAGGAAGAGGATGGGGATGATCTGGTCCGCATGCTCATCGAGTACAAGAGGTTCAAGGAAGCCGCCCTCAGGCTGGCTGAGATCGAAGCCCTGGGCCTCCATTCCTACATCCGTCTGGCGCCGGCGCCACGCATGGACAGATCCGTAGATCTGGAGGACGTCACGCTGGATGACCTGCTGGCCGCTGTACAGCAGGTCCTGGCCCTCAAGCCCCTGGACCCATCGGTCAACGGCACGGTCAGGCCCATTACCATCACCATTACCGACCAGATGTCGCTCATCGAACGCAGAACTGCCGGTGGCCGCTCCGTTAGCCTGCTGCGGCTGGTCGAGGGGGCAAACAGCCGCATGGAAATCATTGTCACCCTCCTGGCACTGCTGGAAATGGTCAAGCAACTGCGCCTGACAATGCAGCAGACTGGGCGTTTTGGCGATATCGTGCTGAGGAGGAAAGAGGGCAGCGGACAGTCCGGGACTCGTGACGCCGGCGCGCTGCTTCTCTGAACGCCGGACTGCTACCTGGCCAACGGGCAACTGGCCGGCTAGCCCGTCAGTTGCTAGCCCGCCGATGCTGCAACCAGGCCCAGGCTCCCAAGGCAAGAGCCGCGCCGAGACCATCGTACACCAGGTCCAGCGGATCGGCGGTACGTCCCGGAACAAAGGACTGGTGAAACTCATCCAGCAGAGCGTAGAGCATGGTCAGCAGGAAAGCGAGAAGCAGGGTCCGGCGTTGGCCCTGCAGAGATCGGGCCCACAGCACAGCCAGCACCCCAAACAGAAACATGTGCGCCCCAATGCCGATGAGGCCTTCCAGCCAGTCGACCTCAGGATGGGGAAAGTCGGGCTGGGCTGAAAGACAAAAGATCAGGCCCATCCAGGCCACTAACGGCAGCCACAAGGTGAACAACGGGTGCTGATGCAGCCAACGCCGGAGGGTCAAGAATCCCCCTTCCACCTGCCGAGAGCGATCCGATAGGCCTGCTCCACCTCACCAACGCGGGTATCCCAGTCGAATTCAGTCCAGATACGCTCCCTGGCATTGCGACCCAGATCAGCGGCCCATGCCCGGTCCGACAGCACGGCCAGGAGCGCCTGCGCCAGGTCACCGGAATCGCCTGGTCTGGTAAGCAGCCCGGAACGGCCGTCTTCGATGTAGGCCAGGCTCTCTCCCAGCCGGCTGGTGACGACCGCTTTGCCCATGGCCATGGCAGCGACCACTTTTCCGGCGCACTTGGCCCGGTTGATGAGCGTGTCGCGGTAGGGGTTGATGGCCGCATCAGCGGCGGCGAGGTAGACTGGAACCTGTTCGGGCTCGATCCAGCCGGGGAAGCAGACACGATCGGCCACGCCCAGCTTCTGAGCCTGGGCGTGCAGTTCGGGCAATCCATCCCCTACACCGGCAACCACCAGCCGCGCTTCTGGCAGTTGGCCGTGCATAAGAGCTAGCGCCTCCAGGGCCAATCCCAGGTCGCTACCGAGGGGGATGTGGCCCAGGTAGAGAGCAAGAGGAGCGTCGCTCACGCCCAGGCGAGCCCGGAGAGCGGCCTTTTCGTCATCGCTCACTGCCGGCTGTCCCCGCAGGCTGGCATCTGGGCCATTGGGCAGGTAGACCACCCGCGACGGCTCTACCCCAAAGCCCCACACCTGGGTCTGCAGCGTGCGGCTGGCCACCGTAACCGCGCCGGAGTGGCGGGCCAGCCACCGCTCCTGCCAATCAAAGAGCCGCTTCCAGAGGGCCGGGTAGGCATTCACGTCGTTCCAGCCACCCGTCCCCTCCCAGTCGTCGGTGTCCAGCACCAGCGGCCGCCTCGAAAACCAGCGCAGATAGACGCCTGTCAAACCGCTGTAGCCAACAGGTTTGAAAACGTGGACCACATCGGGATTGAGGCGAGCGGCCCGGCGGGCCATGCCCAAGGGTACGGTGACTTGACGCCAGGTATCGTTGCGGCGCAAGTTCATGTTCTCCAGGCGAACCCCGTCTTGCTCCCACACCTGCCCCGAGTCGGCCAGATTGTCGTAGGGCGCCATCAAGATAGTCACGCTGTGACCGTGCTTTACCAGCGCCCGAGCAATGAAGAAGGCCCGGACGCTGACGGTACCCTTGGGTTTGAAAGCAAAGGGGCCAATCATCACAATGTTCAAGGCACAATCCCCAGCGCACAATCTTCGCCCACTATCCTTCATCCACGGTTGAACTAGAACCCCTCCAGCCGGGTCATGTCCACGATGCCCCGGCTGAGGCCCCAGATGTCCTGCAGCAAGCCCAGCCGGCTCTCTCGCAACGTTTGATCCTCATGCATGACCAGCACGTCGTCAAAAAAGCGACTGATAGCCGGGATCATGGGCCGGATGGCGGTGAAGAGGTGGTCGACATCGCTGTCTGGCGCGACCTGCGCCCGCGCCATTTGGGAAGCCTCCCACAGCGCTGCCGTGGCCATTTCGGAGTCCAGGTCTGGCTGGAATTGAAAACGCTCCGCCTGGTCCCGCACAATGCGGATGCAGCGCCCGTAGGCATTGAGCAGGTCCGCCCAGTCGTCGCGCTCCACCCAGGCGCCTAACTGCGCGGCGCTGCGGTAGGCGCGATAAGGGTCATCGCCCCGTTCGGCCAGGACCGCATCCACGACGTCGTATTGGAAGCCCTGATCCCTGAGCCACCCGCGCAGCCGCTCGGCAACAAAGGCTGCCACGTCCTCCAACACCTTGTCCGAGACAGGCACGGGCATCAACACCGCAGCACTGGCCAGCAGCGGGCGCAGCGACATGGGGCTCTGGTGGGCGATGAGGCTCTGGACGACACCCAAGGCGTCACGGCGCATATGGTACGGATCCGCCGATCCCGTGGGTGCGAGCCCCACAGCAAAGAGACCCACTAGACTGTCCAGCCGGTTCGCCAGACCCAGGGCCAGGCCCGGATGCGTCTCCGGCAGAGCATCGCTGGCTGAGCGGGGCAGGTAGTGCTCGTAGATGGCCGTCGCTACAGCCTCTTTCTCACCTGAAAGAAGGGCGTATTCTCGCCCCATGACCCCCTGCAGACTGGTGAGTTCCACGACCACTTGGGTGGCCAGATCGGCCTTGCACAGGTGGGCAGCACGTTGGGCACTGGCCTGCTCGCCGGTGTCCAGACGCAGCGCCCGGCCCACGTCCAATACCAGCTCTTCCATGCGTTTGCTCTTGTCCAGCATGGAGCCCAGTTTCTCCTGGAAGGTGAGGGTATCGAGACGGGGCAGAAAGGCTTCCAGAGGCTGGCGCGTATCATTATCGTAAAAGAACTTGGCATCCGCAAATCGAGCGCGGATGACGTCCTCATTCCCCTCACGGACCACGTCCAGGTTCAGGTCATCGCCATTCCGGACAGCGATAAAGTAGGGCAGCAAGAGGTCATCACGTCCCTGTGCTTCCCCTCCTGCAGTTCCGACCACGGGGAAGTAGCGCTGGTGTTTTTTCATGACGGTAACCAGGACCTCTTTGGGTAAGGCAAGGTACTCTGGCTCAAAGCGACCCAGGAGAGCGGTCGGCCGCTCGATCAGGTTGGTGACCTCTTCCAAGAGATCAGGATCATCGGGCATGCGCCCATCTACCGTGGCGGCCAATGCCTCGGCTTGGGCGCGGACCTGCTCGCGGCGCTCGGCCACATCGATGACGATGTGGTGATCGGCCATTGTCGCCAGATAATCACCGGCGCGGGCCAGCTCGATGTCGGGTGAGCCCAAGGGGCGTATCCCTCGCGTGGTTCGCCCGCTGGTCACCCCGGCGTAGGAAAACGGGATCACCTGTTTCCCCAGCAAGCCTACCAGCCAGCGCAGCGGGCGGGGAAAGCTGACGTTCGTCTCGTTCCAACGCATAGTCCTGGGGAAGCGCAGTTCGGCGAGCAATCCGGGCAGTGCTTCGGCCAGCACCTCAGCAGCGGGACGGCCAGCCTCGGTTTTGGTCGCAACGACGTATGCTCTACCGCCCTCGGTGACCACACGCAGGGCATCGACCGGCAGGCCCTGCTTGCGCGCAAAGCCTTCGGCCGCCCGGGTAGGGTTGCCCTCTGGGTCAAAGGCAACCTTGGCCGGCGGTCCCTGAACTTCAAGGGTGCGGTCTGGTTGTCTGGGCTGCAGGCCGTGGACCAAGACAGCTTGGCGCCGAGGCGTGCCAATCACCTTCAGCGAGCCATAGCCCAGTCGAGCCGCCTGCAACAGCTGCGGGACTGATGCCTCCAGTTGTTCCAGGGCCAAAGTCAGGTCGCTTACCGGAAGCTCCTCGGTCCCGATCTCGAGGAGGAGGGTTGGAGATCGGGGGGTGGAGATTGGAGGTTTGGGTTCCTCGGAGATCGTCGTCACTTGTTGCTTGGAGCCTTCACCACGACGCGTCAAGAATGGGTAGCCCATCTCCTCGCGCTGCTCCAGGTAGATACGGGCCACCTGGCGGCTCAGGTCCCGCATGCGGCCAAAATAGGAGGCCCGCTCGGTGACACCGATGGCCCCCCTCGCGTCAAGGATGTTGAACGTGTGAGAGCAGCGTTGAATGTAGTCGTAGGCGGGGATGACCAGGCCCTGCTCCATGCAGGCTTTGGATTCACTCTCATAGAGGCTGTACATCTTGGCCAGGTTTTCTATCCCAGCCAGCTCAAAATTGTAGATGCAGTGCTCCACCTCGGCCCGCGTGTAGACGTCGGCATAGGTGTGCACTCCGTCCCAGTCAATATCCCACACAGCTCGGACTTTTTGCAGGTACATGACGATCCGCTCCAAGCCGTAGGTCAGCTCCACGGCAACCGGGTCCAGGTTCAGTCCACCGGCTTGCTGGAAGTAAGTGTACTGGCTGATCTCCTGGCCGTCGAGCCATACCTCCCAGCCCAGGCCCCACGAACCAAGAGCCGGGCTCTCCCAATTATCCTCCACAAAGCGCACGTCGTGCTCGCGCATGTCGATGCCAATGGCCTCCAGACTGCCCAGATAGAGCTCCTGGGGATTGCCCGGATCCGGTTTGAGGATGACCTGGTATTGGGTGAACATCTGCATGCGGTTGGGGTTCTCGGCGTAGCGGCCATCGGCTGGCCGGTAGGAAGGTTCGACATAGCCTACGTTCCACGGTTCGGGACCCAGGACACGGAGAGTAGTCGCCGGGTTGGCGGTGCCGGCGCCAAGCTTTTCGCTATAGGGCTGCCAGATCAAGCAGCCATGGTCGGCCCAATAGCGGTCCAGACGCATGACAACGTCCTGGAAGGACAATGGATTGGTCATAGTCTCACTCCTGTCTCTGGTTCGTGCCGGCGTAGGTTTTCCAGGCCGGCGGGCCAGGCAGCGTTCGATGAAAGCTCAACTCTGGTCCTTCTCCTGAATCCTCGCCAGATTCTCGGCTTGGCGGGCCAGGTAGCGCTCGGTGTCGATGCGACCAAAGTCCACGCTGAAGCGATTCTCAGCCTTGCTCATGTTGGCCTTGAGCGCGTCCTCCAGATCTACACCACACTGGTAGGCCAGTTTGTAGAGGAAGGTGGCGGCATCAGCCAGTTCCCCCGCCAGCCGGGCGCGGGCCTCGCCATCATCGTCAGCGTCACGATAGCCCTCCAAATACCCAACCTCGCGGGAAATCTCGCCAATCTCCTCGATCAGGTGGAGGAAGGAGTGGGATGGTGAGATCTTGTCCCAGCCCCGCGCCTCGTCGTATGCTTGCAGCCAGACCTGATACTCGCGAACGCGCATGCTCAACCCACTCCCATCTGCCGCCTTAGCCGCCGGATAAAGTCCACTGACCTGAGCTTCCGCTCCAGGTGATAGGTGATATAGCGGTGCATCGTGCGCTCTACCTCGGCATGGCTGGCCGGGCTCAGCCGAAGGTACTGGCAGGTCTCCCACTCGCGGGTCTGAAGAAAACGCAATACCTTGAGGGCGTTGACCGAGAGTTCCGATGCCGCCACATGGTCGTAGCCACACTCTGGGCAAAATACACTTCCATCGGCAGCGCTCAGGTAGTTGACCTCTGGCTCCAGCTGTTTCTTGCAGCCGCCACAGACAAAGAGCTGGGGCTGGTAACCTGCTAGCCCCAGCAGGTGGAGTTCATAGTAGCGGGCAGCCAAGGGCAGATCGCCGGCCACACACAGCCAGCCAAAAGCATCGTTGAACAGCTCATATAGAGCACGGTTCTCGTCCCGATCGGCCGTGAACGCATCGGCCAGATCGGCCACATAGTAAGCGTAGGTCGCCCGCAGCAGATCCTCGCGCAGCGCCAGGAAGGGCTCCAACGTCTCAGCTTGCGTGACAATGTCCAGCTCACGGCCCACAGCGACCAGAAACTGGCCGCGGGTGAACAACTCCACGTGTCCGCTCTTGCGGCTGGATGGTTTGCGGGCGCCCTTGGCGACCAGCCGCAGCTTGCCACGCTCCGGCGTGAACACCGTCAGCAGGCGGTCGGCCTCGCCAAAGTCGCTCCGTCTCAAGACGATCGCTTCAGTTCGATAAACCCGCTCCCGGCGCGACATGGTTACGCCTCTATCCGGAAGCGCGCCCATTGTGCAGACATGGGGCGCATGACAAGGAACTCTAACATTTAGAGACCATCAGCCGTCAGCCACCTACCGTTAAAAAAAGGTCCGCCGCCCAGAATGAGGAGCAGCGGACCTTGCTCGGTGTCGTTATTGCTGCTGCTCAGTAGTAGCCCCGGAATCCAGCACCCATCTGCGCATTGGTAAGCACGGTACCCACCAAACGGGCATTGATCTGCTCCAGGCGCTGCACGGCCGTCCGCGCGTTTTCGCGGCGCGTTGTGCCGGCGCTGAGGACCAGCAGTACCCCATCCACTTTGGTGGCCAGCACTGCCGCGTCGGTCACAGCCACTACCGGCGGTGTGTCGAAAAAGACCTGGTCGGCCTGTTCAGCCAGCGCAGCGATGACCTCCTCCATCCGTCGCGAACCCATCAGCTCTGCAGGATTGGGAGGGAGCGGGCCGCTGGTCAGCGCCGACAGTCCCTCGATGCCCGTACCCTGAAGCGGCGGCGAGGCCAGAGCCTCGTCGTCCATCATCATCGTCGTCAGGCCTGACTCATTGTTTAGATCCAGGATCTGAAACAGTCTCGGCCGTCGCAGATCAGCTCCGACGAGGATCACCTTGCGCCCGGCCTGAGCGGACACCACAGCCAGGTTCACCAGTGTGGTGGACTTGCCCTCGCCCACGCCGGCCGAGGTGACAACCAGTGTCTTGAGCGCCTGGTCAAGGCTGGAAAAATCTAGGTTTGTCCGCAGGTTGCGATAGGCCTCGCTGATGGGTGAGCGAGGTTCGGAAATCGTGATCAGGTCGGTATGTTTTTCAGTCATGGGTTGCCCTGTCTGCGAATTCGATACTAGAGATTGGATACCGGCGATTCATAACAAGCCGATGATTAGAGCACCGATGCCGGCGCCGATCACCGCCCCGACCAGGAAAACCAGCAGGAATCCAGGCTCAATCCAGGCCGGCAGCCCCCATTTCGAGCCGTCGCTGGAGCCGGACTCACTCCCGGCAGGGATGGCGCCCAATACAGCAACACCTACGGCCTTTTCCACGTCTGCTGCAGTACGCAGGATGTCCGATTGCAGCCACTCCAAAAAGAAGACGATCAGGCCGCCGATGATTGCGCCGAACACGGCACCGGCCAGCATGTTAAACTTGACTTTGGGAGAGGACTGCGGTACGTCGCGAATATCATCCACCTTTTCCACGTAAATGCGGTCGCGTTTGTCCTGCTCGCTGTTCCACTGCCTGCGCTCTTCTACAAACACGTCGGCCAGTGTCTGGGCCATCAGCCGCGCTTCTTCTGGGTCGTGGCTCTCCGCTTGAAGGGTGAGGCTCAAGTTCGCGGCGTCATCGCTCACATCCAGGTTCGCCAAAAAATCGTACGTGGACATGTCTAATTGGGCACGGTTGATGGCATCCTGTGTCATGCGGTGGCTTCTGATGTTGAGCACATAATTGCGCAGCAGGTCCTTGGTGGCCTGGCTCAGGCCCCAGTCAGCCCGCGACGGATTGACGCTGAGCTGGATGGTGGCCTGGTAGGTCTCGGACAGCAGAAGGCTGACGCCCAGCGCTGTAACAGCAGCGACTACGGCCACCAGCAGGATGATCCAGCCGCGCTTGAGCGCGATATTCCAGTACTCACGAAACTCCACACTTGCCTCCAGATCGGCTAATCACAAAGCCGGGATCAATCGTTGACTCAAAGCCCTATGGCTTTTATCTGGCTATCTCACGTCACTGGTTGAAGGCTGCTTGCGAACGACTCCTCCAGAATGTGTTCGGTATCATCCGGCAGTTCAAGTAGGAGAAAGTAGCTGGCAGGATATATATAGTCTTCTGCACTCTCATCAACCACACGCAAATCTTCGTCCATGGCAACAGTGACATCAGGGTGCACTTTGTAGATCTTGTGCAGTTCCAGCGAGGCCGGATACTCTGCGTTGTCAACACAAATCGCAAATAAAGGGTTTATGGTCTCGATGTCCCTGATTTCACTGACTGTTTCGAAATGCATCGGCGGTTATTGTATCACGAAAGAGTAGAAGTTTCAAGCTGTCAGGTTCGCTTTGTCCTGCGCCACCGATGCCCTTCTCGAGGGATCTCTCCCAGAATCGGCGCGCCCAATGCCTCTGCGTCGGCCCGATCGCGGACCGTGTCGTCCAGGTAGTCCCACAGGAAGGCCAGGGCCACACCCGCCATCAGCGCGATGAACAGGCGCATGGGGAGATCCAGTTTATTCTTGAGACTGCGGCCCACCTCACCTATGCCTGGACCATCGATCAACACCGCCCTGGCCTCGACCCCAACCAACTGAGGAAAATAGTCCGAGCCGCCATCCTCAACGGCCGCCCCCACGGCCTCGGCAATGGCCTGGGTCTGGTCCGGGTCGCTCCAGGCAACGCTTACCGTCATGATACGGTGTTCCCTGCTGGCAAAGATGGCGCCCGCCGGCACGCCAAAGCCCACTTTCTGGCTGATACGGGCGGCAAAGTCTCCGCCCTTGAGAACCTCGCTGAGATCGTCAGCCAGGTACTCTGAAGCCAACCAGGCGTCGGAACGTCCCTCACCGGAGGCAGCGCTCACTGGCTCGTCGCCTTCAATGCCGATGGCAAAGCGCATAGTCGCCTGGTACACCGGCGCGGGCTCCTGGTAGGTGACCAGGCTGACCACCAAGACTATGGCCAGCAACGCAGCGATCAGCCACCATCGCCGCCAGATTATGCGCCAGTAGGCTCGTAATTCCATCAGATCCTCATTTGCTCCTCGATAAACGCCTGCAGATGGGTCTTGAACATGACGACGTCAAACTGCCCGGCGTGCGCCCGGATGCCTGCCGGGTCGTAACGCGACTCGTCAAAGCGACGGACGGCCTGGGCCAGGGACTCGTGCGTTTGCTCGTGAAAAAAGGTCCCGGTGACTCCCTCCACGACGGTGTCCAGCGCACCCCCTCCGGCGTAAGCAATCACTGGCCGGCCTGCTGCCATGGCCTCTACCGGCGTGATCCCAAAATCTTCCAGCCCGGGAAAAACAAAAGCCCGGCAACGAGCAAGCAAGGGGCCCAGTTCTTTGTCCGGCACACGACCCAGGAAGCGTACATTCGGACCGGCAATCGCCTCCAAGCTCTCCCGGTCGCGGCCATCGCCCCCGATCCACAAAGGCAGTCCCAAATCAGTAAATGCCCGCACAGCCAGATCAATACGCTTGTACGGAATCAGCCGGGACACGATCAGGTAATAGTCGTCGCGGTCCTGTGCAAGATTGAACCTGCCCGTGTCCACTGGCGGATAAATGACGACCGAGTCACGATCATACAACTGCCCGATCCGCGCCCGCACCTCGTCGGAGATGGCCACAAAGGCATCCACCCGGTCCGCCGCCGCCCGTTCCCAGCGCTGGAGCCTGCTCAGGAAGGGCCGCACCATGGTTCGCGCTGCCCCGCCCACCTGTTCCCGGTCCACGTAGCCATCGTAATTCCACACAAAGCGTGTCGGGGTCAGGCAGTAGCAGACGTGGCGCGTACCGGGCGGCGTTCGAACGCCGAAGCAAAAGGCGCTCTTGTTAGAGATGACGAGGTCATAGTCACGCAGTTCCAGGCCGCCAAAGGCCAACGGATAAAGCAACAGGTAGGGCTGGTGGCGCCGATAGATACCCGGCAAGCGGTCCATCCACGTGGTGCGGACATCCCACTCCCGGTACGACTCGGGCATGGCCTCGCGCCAGTAGATCGACGTATAGATGGGCGCCTGGGGGAACATCTCCACCAGCGCCTCTAGCACCCCCTCGGCCCCACCCATTTGGTTGAGCCAGTCGTGGACGATTGCGACTCTCAAAGGATCCTTGCTTGGCGAGCGTCGGCCCCCGCAGGGCGGAACCGCATCGGAATTATACCAGAAAGCCGCAGAATTGACAACAGCGGTTTACTGTGCCACTGTGTCACTGTCCCGGCGTGTGCCCTCCTGCTAACATTTCCCCCATTTGGTGGACACCTAAACTGAAGGCAAGGTGGGATCTGCATAGTTTTGCGTGCGGAATCTGCAGTTCTCACCGTGGTATCAGTTCAGTTTGAACACATCTGCAGAGATTGCTCGATCTGGTCCGGACTCACGTAGCCCAGGTGAGAAGTTGGCGCCAGTTGCCACCTGCCAAGCGCCAAGATGGCTGTAGGGCGTCGAAGAAGCTAACATAAGCTTTTCGTAGTGCGATCGTAGCCCTACAGAAAGCTGTACATCGAGCATCCAGCCTTGACGTGTGCTAGAATATGAACAGTCGCCGGCCGCTCTAGCGATTTACGGAGAGGGTAGTGTATCGTTTTCGGTGGAATCCTTGCCTGCACAGATCGCCCTGGGCTAAAGCCACAGGGCTACAGGGCAACACCGGTTGAAACCGGCTGAAATACAGTGTTCCAGTCCTCAATCCCTATTTCATGGGGCGGGGCTACGCAGCCCGGTCGACTCGGCAGCGCGGCGGCTTCGTCGCCGGGCGGTTGGCGCCCTGCATGATTTCCACTGAAATGATACCCCATCTGGAGAGGAGGGCTACTGATGAGCGGCTCACTGCCAATCTTGCAGGTGTTGGTTCTGTTGCTGGCCGCGATCCTGGCCGGCGGCGGCCTGATGATGCTGGGCATCGGCGGGCTGGCGCGGCTTGGCCGGGACTCGGCAGCAGGAGGCTGTGCGGGGATAGGCGCTGGGCTGCTGGTGATGGCCGGATATGTCGCCGTCCTGGCTTTCTCCGGGTAGAGCATCCCGGAGAGGGGGCGCCGCAGGCCAGGGATGCGGAGTCGCGTCTCCCTGGAGGCGTCTGCGGATTGAAGCAACCTATAGATGGAAAACGGACCGGCGCGGGCCTCAAAACCCAAACCGGTCCGTCTTCTGTTGCCTGATGCTATCTCACAGTACAGTGCATCTGCGAGCATTGCTCGCATTTGCACGAATCTCGTGACGTGGCTGTCGCTTAGACCAGGCCAAAGAACGTCAACAGGCTTTTCAGCACCGAGGGCGAGCCCTGGGCTCTCTTGAAGCTTGCCGCCAGACGGGCCTTTGCCGCCTGGCGCATTCGTACCTCGTGCTCCCGCATTACTATATCCAAGTACGTATCGCCATGCATTGTGCACCTCCTCGTAGTATTGGGTCTCCAGCCGGTGAGGCGCCCCTATGCAAAAAAAGGGCACCTGGGCAGAAACCAGATGACCTTCTCCTACGCCTACGGGGTTAGCTGACGGGCTCGGGCTGAAGAAGCTTGCCCTACGGCGCTGACGGTGTTAACTCCGTCGAGGGCCGATTCGCCCCAGGTTTGGGTCCCCCGCTGTCAATGCATTCGGCGGTTCGAACTGAATATTTTCGCCGCAGGGTTTTACCACAGTCTGCAAGGTCTGTCAAATCTCGGAGGTAGTGTGGCTGTCATCCCCCAGGCAAGCCTGTGCGGCTAACACTCAAAACTGTATCGCCAGTAGGTGCGTTCCCCCTCCCGCTCCCTTCTGCCTGTCATCTCCGTGATCTCGATCTCGACAGCCCCGCACTTATCCGCTGCTTCCAGCGAGATAGCTTTCGCCTCAGGTTGGTAGAAGCGGTTGAAAGCATCGAGCACTGCCTTGCGTTCGTCCAAATCCTCAACAATGCGTGCCTGCCCATAACAGATCACACTGTCGCTGTCCAGGTGGCAGGGATCCGCCTCCGCGTGCCGGCGGACCTCTCCAGACTGGCGACCCACCGTGAAGCAGACCTTGGGGTTCTCTTGCAGATAGTCCAGTTTCATGCCGGTCAAGGCACAGTGGAACAGTATCTTGCCCTCCACGTAGGCATAGTTCAGCGGCACGACGTATGGCTGCCCGGCCACAGATAGACCCAGGTAGCCTATGGTCTCCTCGTAGAGGATCTCTTCCATCTCAGTGCGGGAAACCTTGAATTCTCTGGATGACGCCATTGTCCCTCCTTCTTCATAATGCCTGTGTCAAAAGACAGGGGAGCCTGCCATCAGGCTCCCATCGAACCCACGTACCGCATGGATGGCCGAGGCCAACCGGTGACCTTATCATTTGACTTGACTCGCACTGGCTAGCCAAGATTTCTACCGTGACTATGCCGGGACCAGTGTGAGTGCAGACTCTTTCAGACGGGTATCGACACCTAGCAACACCTCCTGGATGGCGTCCACCGTCTGCTCGTCAAAGAGCGGTTCCCCGCACTGCTCACACACCCAAGCCGGCACCTCATCAACGATCAAGTGGTATCCCTTGCGGGTGGCGGTATAGCTGATCCTCTTGCGCACCAATTCGCCTCTACAGTAAAAACATTCCATGGTTATCTCTTCCTTCGAGTTCTCCAGTCCTGTTCCCATTGCTCTGGGCTGGGCAGATATGTAGTGATGACTGCCAAGTACTCGGGCTTGGCTGCACATACAATGTGCAGAGGACGGTCTCTATCGCTCCAACCCAGCATCAGGCAGCTGTGCCCTCTTCCATCCTCGGGATAGTTCTCGATTACCTCACCAAGAAAGACGACGGCCCGCACCTCTTGAGTCGAGATCATCCTTTCAGGTGAATTCATTTGGTTGATCGCGTGAGGCAAGAAGAGTATCCGCTTTGCAGCCGCTTCCCGCACCCGAGTAAGAATGTCCTGTTGCTCAACGTCAAAGCCTGATTCCATAGAGCGCTGTCCCACCAATTTGTCAGCTACTCCCAACTCAGAGCTGTCATCCCACCGACATGCTCTATTCGTGCTGCTATTCTACCCCAAAGAGGCGGAACGTGCAAGCATCACGGTATGGATTCGATGGTCAGCACTAGAAACGACGAGGGATCGTGATGAATCGCGCTTCCTCGTCGGTCCTTGAGTACCCCCGGGGCAGTCTTTCATAAAGGTCCGCACATTCGAGTACGTGTCGTGAGGGGAGCACATGATAATCCCACCGCCCTGGGAGATCGTCAACGTGAGTAGGCGTTGCGGTGTAGGGTTGGCCCATGTCATGGTGTACCCACAAACAGATCCATCGCGGACGCGTTTTGGGCAATGGTTGAGCCAAGATGAGACAGCGGGGATACTCTCAGAACCACTCTCCTACTTGGCCTTGAGGTCACCTAGAGTCTGGACGGCCATCACGAGTGATGGGTCACAGAGTTGTCAGGTACAGTTATGCCACGGACTGCCTGGTCCCTACCGAGGCTCGTGAGTGCCCGGAAGGGTACTACCGGAGGATCAACGGCAAGAAGAAGGATGCTTCCGAATTCGCCAGGACCGTAACCGAGGCCGTCCTGGTCCCTTCGGCGTCGACCAGGTTGACGATATTCCGCAGGGTCCTGCTGTCGCTGACGGCGATGGTAACCACATAGCTGATGGTGACCGTCTGGCCCGCTGGCGGCGTGTCGCTCCACGTCAGGCGGTGTTGGGCGCTGTCGTACGTCGGGACGACCCTCGTGCCCTCCAGTGCAAAGCTATCTGGCGAGCTGACGCCGGCGGCCAAGGTGTCTGTGAGGCTTAGGGCATTGCCTGTGCCGGAAAAGCGAATCGTATAGGTGATGGGGTTGCCTTGCCCCCCCACCCTTGGCGACGCGGTTTTCATTAGGGAATGGCCCCATGTGACGATCAGGGTGGGGCGGTCTTTCTGTCCAACTTCTTCAAAATCGGATGTACGAAAGTATTTCCCGCCGTGCAATGCGTAATCGGCTTCGTAGAGTGCTAAACGCACAGGCTGTCCATCAGCGTAGGCATCCACAACCGCCCGGCTGACATCCCACTGGCGAGACACGCCCGCCGGTGGAGGGGGATCCTCGAGGGGGTCAACCCAGGTAGCGGCCACGTTCTCCAGGGCCAACGGCGCGTTATTCCAAGTCAACGTACTTTCGTTCCAGTCTTCACCTACGGTGAGTACCTGGATGAGCGAAGGTTGTGGCCCAGGATCCCACCCCTGGCCTGCATTGCCAAACTGATGCAAGATCAGGGTGGCTGAGATGATCGTTGCTCCACTGGGGAGGGCCTGCAGAGGGAATGTGACATAGTATTTGGAGAAGCAGGGCCAGTCGGCCACGTCGCCCACGTTCTGGATGTTGAGCCATTGCCTGCCGGTGTAGTTGAGATTACCCCAAGTGGGAAAAAAGCCGGGAGATGCTGCTGTTCCACAGGTACTGCTGCCGCCCACATCGGCGTCCGCGACCGTCGCCCCATTCAGCCCGTGCCGGATAATGACCGTGCTGCCGGGAGTCGCCAGTGATGGACTGTAGGTTGGCAACCCAAAGAACAGTTGGCCCCAGGTGACTGGCTGTGACGCCAGCAGAGTCGGGGGCCACGCCTGGTCAGGAAGCGGAGGGCCGCTGCCGTCGTCCCGGTCGTGCAGGACCAGACCCATGCCCCAGACCGTACCCGGCGGCGGTGGTTCACTCACACCCAGCTCTGAAAACGGAATTGCATAGCGCAGGCTCCAGCCCCGGTCGTCGCTGTTGTTGTTGGGTTCGTCGCCCCGGTAGCGGGTCCAGGTGACGAACGGTACCGAGGCCGCTGACCAGCCGCTACCATTGCCCTGGAAGGCAGCCTGGTAGGGAGCGCGACCCTCCCACCAGGAAAGTTGGGCATCGAAACGATAGCTGTGGGCATCGGGTACGCTTGCCGCGTCTCCGCCGGTGTTGATATACAGAGTCGCCGAATCCCAAGCGGTCAGCTCTCCAGGCGAAGCGGACGGATCGTACCACAGGCGACGATCCATGACTGATAGAAGTACCTCAAGAACCTCTTGGCGATAGCCGACACGCACGTCAACCGAGTTGGTGGCAGTGGTGACCTGGCCGAACCAAAAGACCGCCATCTCGGCGGTTCTTATGGCGCCATCAAAGTAGGGAGCATTGACCCTGGGATTGGAAGGGAGCCGGGATTGAGAGCTGGAGTACGGCCCAACAGGGGCAGTAAGCGGTGCTGCTTCCCTGGCCTGAGCCGGCCGACTGCTCGCCAGGAGCAGCATGCCAACCAGAATCACAAGCCTTCTTGGCGACAAAGGCATATCGTTGCCTCCTCGCACCGAGTATACGTATCACTTGCCTCTGTGTCAAGAATGGGGAACGATGCATGGAGGATCATTTCGGAATGGGACGAGTCCGTTGCATGTCGCTCATCTATGGTTTCGGGTGGCGCAAGGCCCGCCGTTCCGAGGGTATCCACCCCAACGCGACCTTCGACAACGGTGTTTCCGCGGCCGCGCACCGCGCCATCGAAGGCTACACGGAAGGGCCAGGGATGGTGATCGCCATGCTGCTGGGGGCGATCTTGGGGCAACTATCCACCAGGCGGTGAGCAGCGGCCTGATGCACAACCGTCTTGGACTGCCTTACTCAAGATCTCGGAACCTAGAAGCTCAATCTCCTAGCGACCCCGCACACCGAAACCCAAAGTACTCGCAGCTGGGAACCAAGTAGGCGTCGCCGCGGTGCGCCGCGCGCACGTCGTACGCAACGGAGCCCCACGAACCG
>Ga0209013_10002352_pt1 | contig 17151 bp, 15 predicted proteins | sample Cruoilmetagenom2_FD_187291 | JGI IMG/M metagenome (GOLD analysis project Ga0209013, IMG submission 187291) | Oil polluted marine microbial communities from Coal Oil Point, Santa Barbara, California, USA - Sample 2 (SPAdes) (version 2) | ecosystem: Environmental > Aquatic > Marine > Oil seeps ...
GCATGGACATCAAGGACGGTGAAGTTAGTTCTGCCTTCACCGGGTGCCTTGATGATGATCGCTTTGGCACCGCCATAGCTCGCGGTCCAAACACGGCACTTGCCTGCAACCGGTTTGAGATCGGCGATCTGGCTTCCGGCCAAAGCAGTTTTGACGGGTTCTGGCTGTTTGTTGCTGTCATCGACGGCGTTGATGACCGTCGGCGTTTTCTGGTCGGCCATTTGCTGAGCGGTTTTCGCGGACTGGGACAGGCCGATCAGCGATCCGGCACCGAGTGCGGAACGCTGGTTTGAAGTATCGACGACAGGTTTCTTGGCGACGACTTCGACAGTCGGTACCGGCTTTTGAGCTTTGACGTTCGCGACTTGCTTGTTGCTGTTACCACGAGCGCGAGCAACCAACTCCGGACGCGAGTCCGGGGAATTGCAGAATGAGCGCATGAACACATCCGAGATGGCTTGGATATCATCGGAATAGCCGCGGTCGACTGGGGCCCATTTTCTGCCGAGATGAGTAAAAGTGATCGGGCCACGTATCGAGCGCTGGAAGGGTACGAGGATCTTCCACTCCTGCACTTTTCGTGTGCGTTCGGCTACGGGATTTTCGATGTGCGTACCGGTATACATGAGGACGTGCTCAAGGTGCCCGCGAACTCCGTCGGAGACCGAGGCGAAGCGTTCACCTTTGACCCCGCCACCGGTCGCTCCGAGGCCGGCGAAGTTGTTCTGGTCGGCGTCTACGTCGCCGGTGTAGCGCAGCGAGTTGGTCTCAACGACCATCTGGTAGAATGCCATGTCCCAGCGAATGCCGAGGTCCTCGCCATGACGCATGTAGTACATGGCGATCTCGTCGAAGCGCGAACTCAATGACGGATTTCGAGACTTGAGGAAATCGCCCAGGCGGCCCGGCGTTAAGCAGGCGGGGACCTTGTTGGAGGCTGTGGCTTTAATCGCCGGCAGCGAGGCGGCGAAGGCCGGGGATGCAAGGGCCGCAGCCGCGGTAGCAGCAGCGAGAACATAGACTCCAGATCGGCTCAGCATGTGGCACCTTCAGGCAGAAACTGACAACGCGGGTTTAAGGGCGATCGTCGCACCCTGATGTCATAATTCGTTAAGTTTAACGGCTGGTTTACACGTGCTGGACGAATCGCCCCCGTCCATTAAGAATCTTTGCGGGATCAATGGGGCACGAGTTGGGGCAGGCTTGGGAGGAAATGTGGCGGGACGCCTGCTGACGGCTCAACAGAACGAGAATCCGCGTGCGAGACTGTCGCAACTTGTTTTGCTCAACTTGACGCAAACCGCTTAGGCAAGGTGTTGACCGCTATCGAGAGTGATCATTTGTCCGGTCTTTGAAGGTGATCCGAGGATGAAGAGGACGGCATCTGCAATTTCCTCTGGCGGACACGCGCGTTGCAACAAGGTGCTCGCGACCTCTTTGTTGAAATCTTCCTTGCTTTGATGAATGCTTTGCAGAACGGGGCCCGGGGAGACCGCGTTCACGCGGATGTTTGGCGCCAGTGCCTGAGCCAGGGTGCGGGTCGCAGTCCAGAGGGCTGCTTTCGAAATGGTGTAGGAGAAGAACTCCGGCGTGGGCCTCAGTACGCGCTGGTCGATAACATTGATAATATTGCCTAGGGTGCCCTGCGGCAGCTGGCGGGCAAACGAGGTCGCAAGGAAGACGGGTGCGCGCAGGTTGGTATTGAGGTGCCTGTCCCACACCTCCGGTCTCAGGTCCGCGGGACTGTCGTCAAGGAACGTCGAAGCATTGTTGATCAAGCAAGTCGGCGTGCCGAGCAGGTCGGCACAGCGGTCAACTAGACTGCCCACGGCCGCTATATCCGACAGGTCACATTGTAGCGTGACGGCCTTGCCGCCAGCCACGCGGATCTCACCGGCCAGTTTTTCCGCTTCATCGCCCGAGGCGTTGTGATGAATTGCCACCTGCCAACCGTTGGCGGCGAGCGCGTACGTTATGGCCCGGCCAATGCGGCGCGCGGCGCCCGTGATTAGGGCTGTTGAGGGTTGGTTTGTTTTTCGCTGTGTCATGGGGCGTTCCGTACGATCGGCATTTCCAAAAGACCATAACGAACCAGTGGCCTGACAGGACCAAACAATCAGTATGGATGCTGCAATATAATAGGCGTACGTTCTATGCCCAATCGTCAGCCAATCAGTCTGCTTTTGAGCCAGTTAACAAGTATTCGACAAGAGCGAATGGGAAGCATTTTGCGTATTTATTGATCAGAATCTCGGACCTGTTGCGTGCCGACTACAAGCGGCTATGCGAATATATCAGCTTTTCTAAATGTCGTTGTGAAGTATTCGCGAATCCAGTTTTTTGTTTGTCAACGGTGTGATTCTATCTGGCGCACCCCGATGGGGGTTCCTTTAACGGCGATGTAGGCATCCCGCACCTGCTTTGAAACTGGGGGTTTGCGAACTATGCATACTAAACTAGGCCTCATGAGTTCTGTGATCGCGTTGGCGGTTACTGGTGCCATCATCTCAACTCCAGCTGCTGCTGGAGATTGGTTCAAACGCGAGACAGCTGGAAGCGTCAAAGATTCGCCAGTGGTTGAGAGCGGTCGGAAATTTGAATGGTCGTTCAATATTGGCGGCACGTCGGATTACGTGTTCCGCGGTATTTCGCAGACGTTGGAAAAGCCAACGGTGCAGGGCGGCGTCGATTTCTCGTATGGGATGTTCTACACTGGCGTTTGGGCCTCGGGTGTTGACTTCGTCGAAGGGGGGGCAAATCCGCCAGGCAGCGGTGATGCGACCGTCGAAGTCGACGTCTACGGCGGTATCAAGCCCAAGCTTGGACCCGTTGAATTCGACCTCGGTGTGATCGGTTACCTGTATCCAGGTGCGCAGGATCTTGCCGGTGCCGATCTTGACTATCTCGAAATTAAGGGCGGCGCGAGCTACACGATCCGCGGCATCAGCCTCAGCGGCGCTGTCTACTATTCCCCCGACCAGTTCGCGGAATCTGGACAAGCCTGGACGCCTGAAGCTTCGATTGGTTACGAATTCCAGAGCCTTGGCATTTTCACTCCGACGATCGACGGTACCGTCGGCGCCTACTACTTCGATGGCAACAGCGGGCTTGATTACGTCTACTGGAATGCTGGTCTGGCTCTGGCGGTCGAAAAGCTGACGCTTGATTTTCGTTATCATGACACGGATTCAAACGGTGCTGACTTCTGCGCTGACAAGGGTCTGTGCGACTCGCGCTTCGTCTTCTCCGCCAGTGTCGCGCTTCCATAACGGCTTCAAAGAAAGCGGCCGCCGGTTTGTCCGGCGGTCGTTCCTATAGACTGACCTCTTCTCCCAAATACAACCACTTCTTGAACCGGAGTTTTTGCTCCGGTTTTTCCTTTTCGGCTTCGATTAGTTGTCGCCGTCAAAGATATTGCCGATCGGCCCCTGCACGGAGCCTTCACCGGCGCCGCCGGCTGGTCCTGCATCTGCCTGGATACGACCCGCCAAACGGCAACGACTGCTGCCAAACCTTTCTTGGACCGCGCAAGTGAGCGAAGAAGACGCCTTCACCGCCAAATATCATCGACTTCGCAACCGGCCCTGACAATTTCGAATTCGACGGTCGAGGTCACCGCGGCTACGCAGCCGGTGTCAACATGCAAGCCCTAGCCGGGCCCGAGTTCACGTTCGAGGATAGTGCCACCGACATGAATGAACGCGAAGCTTTCTCCTTCGAACTTCTGCATGATGAAACCTTCGCCGCCGAAAAGGCCGGACATGATGCGTTTTTGAAAGTAGAGGCCGACGCTGACGCCTTTGGCTGCGCAACAGAAGGTATTCTTCTGGCAGATCAGCGAGCCACTCAAATCCGCAAGGTGGAAGGGAATTACGGTTCCTGGATAGGGTGCGGAAAACGCGGCCCGGGCCTTGTCTTGTCCTTGATGGGTGAAGACGGTCATGAACAAACCTCTCCACTGAGGAGGCGTCTGCCGGCGCCCATCCGCGATCCCAAGGTTCCGCTTTGCCGTTTTGAGCCGTCGCCGAAAATAGTGTCAATGTGGATGGTGACGTCCTTGAACATCATCGCGCCCGCCTCTGCGATGGTGCTCTCGCTGGGATCGAGTTCGATCTCGACGAACTGCATTTTCTGGCCTTTGATTTCGAAGTCGATGACATCGGCGTCGCCCTGGCACCTTTGCTGGCGGCCGACCGGGGGAACGGATCCAGATTGCGACATTGTCTCATGACCTCCTGTCAAAAACGGTTCCTTGCGATCCAGGGTGCTGACGCTTCAGTGCAGGTAAATAGAGTGTGCACTGCCACTTTATTAAATTGCAGAGGAAGGCGCCGCCAAACTCGCGCACTTGCATTGCGGTTGAGCTCTTGCAGAACATTCATTGGTTGGTTGAGCCCGCACCGCTTCTTGCTTGTTATTCGGACTTATTCACAGGCGAAGGTTTTGAACCTGCGAAACAGCGATTGTCGCAATGACGTCATGCTCAACGATTCAATGCCGCTTAGTGAAGAGGTCGCATGTGGACGATAAGTCGTCGATTTGGAAATTCAGTCTTTCGAGTGGGACGGCCTTCATGCCCTTTCTCTGGCGCCACTCGATGGAGGCCAGTCTAGTCGCTGAGATCGGTGCAACCCCGCTGCCGAGTTAAGCGTGGGGCTCGCGTCTTTATTTATGCCAGCTTTTTTCGATCAGTGTAACGGCGCTTATCGCGCCAGCAGGTGGGAGCGGATGTCTGATCCGCTAATCCAAATGCATCCATTGCGACCATTTATCCCCAGATCGCCTATTTGTGTTGTTGCCGGACTCACGGAGACTCAACTAAGAGCAAAATATAGCGATGAAGAGGGTCGGCATGACGATGATTATCGCTTTGGCCGCTTTTGTACTTCTGGCCGTTTGGCTGAGCTTGATGTTGGCGCCTCGCGGCGCGCACTTCGACGAATTTGCGGTCGATGTCGCGCCGGACGAGCCAAGACCGTTCGGCTACAAGATGGCTTGGCTTGCGGTCCGTACGGAGGATACGTCGGCGCTGGCGGAATTTCTTGGCCTCAGGGACGGTGGCGCGGCGAATTGGAACTCCGGCATCGGGACCGTCTACGACGATGCCCTCGGTGCATCGTATATTTACATCACACCACCCGTTGACGGTTGGAGTTTTGTCGTCGGCTTATCGCTGCCGCATCCTGTTGGTCCTGCCTTTGTCGACAAAATCACGCCGTTGATGCAGTCGCTGGGCCAGCGGTTTCCCGACGTGCAGTATTTCTTCACCTATCCGCTAATCGATTTTTTTGCCTGGGCGCGTGTGAAGGACGGCACGCTGGCACGAGCCTTCGCCGTCAACGATGAGGGTGTCGTCTGGAATAAGGGGCGCATTACGCCCGAGGAGCGCGCTCTTGGCCTACGGCTGTTCGAGTTGCGAGGTGTGCAGGAGCGGCAGGGCGATACTGGCGGTGAACTCGTTCTTTATCCGACCGAGGACCAGGTGCTCCAGATCGCAAGATGCTGGAGCCTCGATCCAACACAGGTTGAGTCTCTTGAGACTGGCGATGGATGCGGTGTGCTGGCCACATCCCCATCTGCGTGGTGCTCGGAGCGTCGCCTCAAGAAAGCGGCCTGAAGGCTGCGGGGAAGAAGCTGATAGCCTCCGAGGGTATGTCGCATTCAGCCGCCGCCTAAGCGGCGGGCTGTCCGATGATTGCAGCCATTTGCAATGCGATCATCCGATCGAGAAAACCCTCGAAGGGAACCGTGAAGATGCTGAGGCCTCGCTCGTCTCCGCTCCACGCTTGAAGCGCATCTGAAAATCCGGCTGGTGGCTCGGCGTCTCCAACTTTTTCGACAATGGTTTTTTCGAATGCGTCTTTGCTCATCGGTACGAAGGGGATGGTGACCACCTCCACTTCGCCAGCCGGTCCGATGCGCGGTGCGTTGAAGACACTGAAGCAAATGATATGCTCGCCGCTGGCGCAGGTCGCCACTGCGCCAATCACGATTCTCGAGGCCTCGTGTCCCGTTGGCGTATCATAGGTCCATTGCTGACCTGCGGCGAATTTCATGCCGACGAACCCCCTGCTGTGCTCAGCTGGCTGAGGCCGCAGATTACTCTGGCCGATTTGGCCAGACCAGAGGCGGTTGCGCGTGGCCCTTCAATTCATGGGGAGGTCTTCACTGCCGGCTGCCAGGAGATCCCTCCGGGCCCGGTCGGTTGGCGCTCAGCGTTGTCGTCGGGAGGGGAAGCTAGCTGTGGATGAGTCGCTATCGCGGGTGCCGTGTCGCTGATCGAGCCGGTGGTGATCTTTGGCCAGTTGGGCCCGTTGGGGCGCTGCGAAAAGTTGCGCAGCGCTTCTTCATTAAAGGAGGGAGTGGGGCGCGGCAGCGCTGGTATGTGGGAAGCTGTGACTTCGCGTCGGGGGCCGGAAAACACGGCGCTGTGGACGAGGTTCCAGAAGCCGACGGCATGCCAGAAGACGGCTCCTGCGATAAAACCGAAGGTAATGTAGCCGAGAGGGGCTCCCACTGAGCGGCGCTGGCGCTGCGGCTTTGGGGACGCATCACTCGTTGGAGGCGAAGGCTTGGTGCTGTGCGGTTGCCGTTCGTCGCCCGGCTGTAAGGGCCAGGGGTGCTGGCGTGGTGTCTGGCTGGGCAGTGGAGGAGGAGCGGCCGCCGAATGACAGCCAAATGACTGCACGGGTTCTGAGGCGGTTGTGCCGGGGCCAGCATTGGATTGGGTCTTAAGGACGGCTGGCGGCAAGTCGGGCATTGGTTGCTCCCCATTGGATGACCGGCCGGTGAAGTCGACGGCCGGCCAGAATCACTTGAGCCAAGTCTGCTTGGTGGCTCAGCGAGGAACAAGGATTGCGCAGACACACCGAATCAGTGTCCGGCGGAAATCCACAGGCTGCTTGATCTTTTTGCGGTCAATCGGACCGTGCAACAGGTTGCTTGCTGGAAACGCTCAGCGCCGGACCCTCGCCGGCTTCTGTGCCGACATGCGCACTGGCGGCACGTACATGCGGCGCGCATTGCATAGCCGGCGCTGGCTCTCGTTGTTACCGCAGGGACGCGGGTCTCCATCTTTGGACATGCAGAGCCGGACTTCGCGCAGCCGGTTTCCGGCTCCGCCGCAGGAGACCACAAGCATGTCAGGCTGTAGACCGAGGACGGGATTGGCGGCGATGAATTCGCTGATCAACGTGTCAGGGGAAACCATTTGCGGCTTTTGCGGGAGGACGTAGCGCTGCGGTATCTTGATCCTATTGAAGATCCTGCGTGACAGGCTGAAGTATCCTTCGGGTTTCAAGCCAGAGCAGGTGCCGTGTTTTTTGTACTCGTGAATAATCAGACCGGTGCTCGGCATGATGTCGAGCATGCCGTTGATGACACGGCGCGGTACGTAGGGTTTGAAGCGCGTCCAACAACGCTCGGGATAGCCGCGCGTGTATTGCGGCCAAAGGCCGTGCAAGATGAAGGCATACGGGCGTTTACCCACCTTCGGGCTGCACTGCGGATCCTTCTTCTTGCTTGGCTGCGCCGCGCAGTGTGTGGGCGACCACGACAGCACGAGCGTGTAGTAGTCGAAGTTGCCAGGAACGTTAGCGCGTTGTTCACTGCGCCTGTCATCGTAGCGGCCATAGCGCTGCGCTGTTGCCTCGTCAGGCAGCACCATGAAGCTCGTTGCCAGGGCTACGAGAAGGCCTGTTATGACACGCGTTGCCATCTGCGTCAGTCTCCGGTTCGGCGGTTGTTGCTTAAGCTCGCGCCACCCTAGCCTTTCGAAGCGGCAATGCAATTGGGTTGGGCGTGCGCAATTTCGTATAACTGCTTCACGTTACCCGAGAAAATCGGGTGTTCGACAACTCGATGAGTGTCCGATTCCTTAGAGCCCGGCCAGCTGATCCAGGATCCGCGCCCAGCTTCGTGTACCCTTCTTGAAGCTCTTGATGTTGTACTTCTCGTTGGGCGAATGGATGCGGTCGTCCTCGAGGCCGAAGCCGATCAGCAAGCTGTCCATGCCGAGTTTGGTCTTGAAATCGGTGACGATCGGAATCGATGCACCACAGCCCATGAGTACAGCGGGTTTACCCCATTCATTTTCCAGAGCCTGGGCTGAGGCCGCGATGGCCGGGCTGGCAGTGTCGAAGCCAATTGCGGCGGAGGCAAAAGCGCCGTGGAACTCGACCGAACAATCCTGCGGGACACGTTCTTCGATATACGCCTTTACTGCAGCGATGACGGCATCGGGGTCTTGGCCGGGAACCAGCCGGCATGTGATCTTGACGCTCGCCTCACCGGGGATGATGGTCTTGGTGCCAACCCCCTGATAGCCGCCTGTGATGCCATTGAATTCCAGGGTAGGCCGCGACCACAGTTGTTCCAGGGCTGATCGATTCTGTTCACCGGCGGGTTGCGCAAGACCAATCGATTTAAGGAATGGAGCGGGGTCGAAACCAATTTCATGCCATTGGCGGAGCTGTTTGGCGGACGGTTTTTTGACGCCGTCATAAAAGCCGGGGACGGTAACGCGGCCCTTGGCGTCATGCATTGCACCGCAGATCTGCGTGAGGATCCGGATCGGGTTGGCCGCCAGACCGCCATAGAGGCCCGAGTGAAGGTCGCGGTTGGGGCCTCTGATGACAGCTTCAACGCCGCCGAGACCGCGTAGCATAGTTGTGATTGCGGGCGTGTCGCGATCCCACTGGCCGGTGTCGCAGACCAAGACGAAATCAGCCTTCACCTTCTTGCCGTGCTTTTTCAAGAAGCCGGGAAGAGAAGGCGAGCCGCACTCCTCTTCGCCTTCGAGCATGACCGAGACATTGACGGGCAGTTCTGCGTTGACCGACATCCAGGCGCGGGCAGCCTCGAGGAAGGTCATGAGCTGACCCTTATTGTCCTCCGCGCCGCGCGCGATAATGACTTTACCATTGCCCTTTTCGCTGGCGATACGCGGCTCGAACGGCGGTGAATTCCAAAGCTCTAATGGATCAGGCGGCTGCACGTCGTAGTGCCCGTAAAATAGGACATGCGGCTTGTCGGGGGCCGGCTTGGCGCGGTCGTGGGCGATAACGACGGGGTGGCCGGTTGTCGGAATCACATCAGAGCTAAAGCCGATTTCCTGCAATTTTGATTGGCACCACTCGGCGGCCGCCTGGCAATCTTTTGCGAATGCTGGGTCCGTCGAAATGCTGGGAATGGACAACAATTCAAACAGGCGTTGGAGGCTGTCGGCGTGTGAAGCGTCGATCAGCTTGAGGACTTTGGCAAGGGTTGTCATGCGGGAGGAACGTCTCTGTTTTTGGGTGGTACTTTGTGAGGGGTGCAGTTGGGAAACGCCATGCAGATTAGGTCACAGGGTGTGGTGAAGTCACGGACGGAATTCATTTCGTGTCCCGTCCGGAAGAAACGGGCGTGACCTCGGCGGTGGTGTGGTTTGGCAAACCGGTTCGTTGCGGCTGCCGAGGTGTTGTCGTACGGGGAGCACCGTATGATGTCTGCGGCGACCGCTCTTTTTTGTGGCAGCCGCTCGTTTCGAGTAACTTCGCGTGCTTTACCAACACACGCAGGTCAACAGTTTTCAAGGTCTCCCTGCCGCACCTTCTCATATTACGCGGTGCGGTCGTGTTTGTGCTGAGGATACAGATGCTTGGCGGTTCTGTGATGTTGTCGTGGATCGACGATGAGAACCGCGGTGTGGCCCATATCAAAACGCCTTATGCAGGGAACGCGGGGCTGATGGATCAAAAGGCCACTTGTTGCAGAACCGTCATGGCTGCTAAGCCCGAAGCCTAAAAATGGCATGTGGGGCTGTATTGTTGGTCTCCGGGGGAGAGGGAGCAATTAGGTATGGCAGACAGTGCGACCGGTCAGAATCGCAAGCAGGTCTATCTATTCGCTGTAGGACAAACCGATGGTCGGGCAGAGATGAGGGAACTCCTCGGCGGTAAAGGTGCGAATCTCGCTGAGATGTCCAGCTTAGGCCTGCCGGTTCCCGCAGGTTTTACCATCACCACCGAAGTTTGCAGCGTCTACTACGCGAACGGACAGGAATTGCCGCAAAGCCTCAAGGTGGAGGTGGCCGCGGCGATGGTCCGTGTTGGCGATGCGGTCGGGGCAACATTCGGCGATCGAGAAAATCCGCTTTTGGTTTCGGTGCGCTCGGGCGGGCGGGCGTCGATGCCCGGCATGATGGACACCATTCTCAATCTTGGTCTCAACGATGAGACGGTTGAGGGGCTGACCAAGAGATCCGGCGATGAACGCTTCGCTTTCGACAGTTACCGACGGTTCATTCAAATGTATTCGGATGTTGTCTTGGGTGTCGATCACGGCGTGTTCGAGGATATCCTGGAGAGCTTCAAGAATCTCAACGCCGTTTCGCTTGATACGGAATTGGAAGCGGACGACTGGAAAGAGATTATCCGGCAGTACAAAGAGGCGGTGGAAGGGGCGTTGGGGAAACCCTTCCCACAGGACACCGACGAGCAGTTGTGGGGCGCGATCGGGGGGGTGTTCGGCTCATGGCAGACACAGCGCGCACAAATCTACCGGCGCTTGCATCACATCCCCGATAGTTGGGGAACGGCCGTCAATGTTCAGGCCATGGTATTTGGCAACATGGGCGAGACGAGTGCCACCGGGGTCGCTTTCACCCGGAATCCTTCGACGGGTGTAAAGGAGATTTACGGCGAATACCTTGTCAACGCGCAAGGCGAGGATGTTGTCGCGGGGATCCGGACTCCTCAGCCGCTGACAGAGCTGGCTCGGGAAGAGACCGGTGAGACGCTGCCTTCATTGGAAGCGCTGATGCCGGACACGTTCAAGGATCTGACGGAGATCTTTGGCAAGCTCGAAGCACACTACAGTGACATGCAGGACATCGAGTTCACGATCCAGGAAGGCAAGCTTTTCATACTGCAGACGCGGTCCGGTAAGAGGACGACGGAAGCTGGTCTCGGAATTGCCGTAGACATGGCAGAGGAGGGTGTCATCACGCGTGAAGAAGCGGTGTTGAGGGTCGATCCGAGCGGGCTGGATCATCTGCTGCATCCGCGCATCGACTCGGAGGCCGAGAAGACGGTCGTGACCACCGGGCTGCCGGCATCGCCGGGGGCGGCGGCTGGTCAGATCGTTTTTACTGCCAATGAGGCCGAGGCGCTGAAATCTCAAGGGCACGAGGTGATCCTTGTTCGGGTCGAGACCAGTCCTGAAGACATCCACGGCATGCACGCAGCTACCGGCATACTGACAGCGCGGGGTGGCATGACGAGTCATGCCGCTGTGGTTGCGCGCGGTATGGGGCGGCCCTGTGTTTCTGGGGCTGGTGGGATGCGGATCGATGTCCGGGCTGGGACCTTGAGGGTCGGTGCAAAGGTCTTCAATAAAGGCGATATCATCACCATCGATGGCTCGACCGGGCAGGTTCTCGAGGGACGGGCGAAGATGCGCCAGCCGGAGATGTCGGGGGCGTTCGGCAAACTCATGGGCTGGGCTGATGGGTTTCGCAAGCTTGGAGTACGCGCCAATGCGGACAATGATCGTGATGCCAAGCAGGCGCGCGATTTTGGTGCGGAAGGGATCGGGCTGTGCCGGACCGAGCACATGTTCTTTAACGAGGACAGAATTCTCGCAATGCGGGAGATGATCTGCGCGCAAGAAGAGACGGGACGGCGGGCAGCCCTCGCCAGGATTCTGCCGATGCAGCGCAGCGACTTCGAAGAACTGTTTGAGATTATGGCTGGGTTGCCGGTTACGATCCGGCTGCTCGATCCACCGTTGCACGAGTTCTTGCCGCATGCGGAAAAAGAGATTGTGCAGGTCGCCGAAGCTTTGGGCATGGAGCCTGAGAAGCTGAAAGCTCGCGTTAACGAGCTTGATGAGTTCAATCCAATGCTAGGGTTCCGGGGATGCCGGTTGGCGATCCGGTATCCTGAGATTACGGAAATGCAGGCGCGGGCTATTTTCGAAGCGGCGATCAACGCTGCGAAGAAGACCGGCGAAGCCATGCGTCCAGAGGTGATGATTCCGCTAATCACCTATCGAGAGGAATTCGATATTCTGGCCGAGGTTATTCGGAAGACTGCCCGCGCCGTGGAAGCGGAGACCGGCGCTACACTCACCTACGATATCGGTACAATGGTCGAGTTGCCGCGGTGTGCGCTGAAAGCGGATGAGATTGCGGAGGGTGAACTTGGTGCGGAGTTCTTTTCTTTTGGCACCAACGATTTGACGCAGACCTGTCTCGGGCTATCGCGCGACGACGCCGGTCCCATTCTGCAGACCTATATCGAGAAGAGAATCTTTGAGATCGATCCGTTCGTTTCAATCGACGTGTCGGGTGTTGGCGAACTGGTCGAGATCGGGACCGAACGCGGCCGCAGGGTCAAGCCGGGGCTAAAAATTGGCATATGCGGGGAGCATGGCGGTGATTCTGCCTCGGTCGAGTTCTGTCAAAAGGCACAGCTCGACTACGTCTCATGTTCACCATTTCGTGTGCCCGTGGCGCGGTTGGCGGCAGCGCAAGCGGCTATTCGGCAATCCAAGGAAACCTAAGCTTGCTCGCGCAGCCTGCGAGCTTCCCGCAAGCGTTGCTTAAGGTCATCGCGAAACCGCTCAATGGCCCCGTCGTCCAAGTTATGTAGAACGCAGTTGGTGTCGTCGACGGTAAACCGAAGGCGACCATCGGGCCGCCGCTCACCGGAAATGGTGAACGGGTCGGCACCGATGCGGACAATCTTGGAATATCGGATGGCGTTCATGTTTCTGGCGATGTGGCCGTCAGTTTGAATGCGGGCAGATAATTGCAGTCGGACTGAAAACTCACAATGCGGCTTTGCAGAAAATCACCCTTAAGAAAGATTCTGGTCAGGGTCGTGATCTTTCCCACTTCAGGTAAGTGTTTTCTGGAATGTCTGTTTCAGCTGGTTTTTGAAGAACGCAGGAGCATTCAAGGCCGCGGCGCACAGTCGGTGTGTCCGCAACTCTGTCTAAAGCGATGATGCATTATTCAGACCGCTCGGGAGATGCCGCTGTTTGAGGCGGACATGCCGTGGGCATGCGTACTAGTAAAAGTGCTTGTCTTCTTCATCGAGCGACGGCCGTCGCGGGCGTTTTCCGTCGTAACGTGGCAGCAGCAACAGAACGACCAGCAGTGGTGGGCAAACAAAGCACCAACCTATCCAAAACGAGTAGTCACGGTTCTTGTGGCCGGCAAGGAGACCCGCGGCGGCGGCGGCAATCATCGCCGTTGCTCCCCATATCACGATCCATGTCACTGCGTTCATGGCTAACTGTCCCGCCGTTACTGGTTGTACGGACGTGTTTCGCATTGCGTCCGTTCAATGTGTCGCATCATACGCGTTGAGATGGCGTACCATTGTGGCAATGGCAAGCGCCGCCGCATGATCATGGATCTGCAACATATTTCAAGCGCTTGATTTTTGGAAATCGAGGCCGAGGTCGAGTACGGGTGCTGAGTGGGTCAAGGCGCCGACGGAAATTACATCGACTCCGGTTTCGGCGATGGCGCGGACCGAATTCAAGTCGACGCCACCAGAGGCCTCGAGCAATGTGCGTCCCTCAGCGAGAGCGACAGCTTCGCGGAGCTCGTCTGTCGACATGTTGTCGAGAAGGATAACGTCGGGAGACAGGGGTAGAACTTCCCGGAGCTGATCAAGAGTATCAACTTCGATCTCGATCCGGACCATGTGGCCGGCATGGTCGCGTGCAGCCTGCATCGCAGCCAGTGGACCGCCCGCGGCAATGATGTGATTATCCTTGATGAGAATGGCGTCGAACAAACCTGAGCGATGGTTGTGGCCGCCGCCACAACGCACGGCATACTTCTCGAAGGCGCGCAGGCCCGGTGTGGTTTTGCGGGTGTCGACGATGCGGGCGGTGGTCCCGACCACCTGGTTGACATACGCGCGGGTGAGTGTGGCGATGCCACTCATCTGGCCGAGAAAGTTCAAGGCGACACGTTCGACTGTCAGAATCGCGCGCGCATTGCCAGATATGCGAGCCAGGCTTTGCCCCCTTGTAATGAGCATTCCGTCTGTGATTTCGGCTTTGAAAACCATGGCCGCGTCAAGTGCACGGAAAGCTGCTTCGGCGAGCGGCAGGCCGGAGACGACACCGCGCTGTCGCGCGGCAATAACAGCACTGGCGGTGGCGTCCGGAGGGACGGTTGCATCGGTGGTGATGTCACCAGCCAAACCCAAATCCTCGGCCAGTGCAGCCTCAATCGCCCGGTCCACAAGGTTACGCGGCAGGCGCTGTAAACTGGCTTCGGTTGGCAGGGTTGTCATGCCGGCACCGTTCTGGTCGCGGAGGCTCCGTGGTGCTTGGCAGTATCGTGTTTTGGGGGGCACTGTTCGATCTTTGCCAATTCCTCCAGCGTTATTAGTGAATGGCGCGCTAGAGGTGCTTCGGTGGGGTAATCGCTACGGAAATGGGCGCCACGGCTTTCTTTCCTGAGGAGCGCCGATCCGGTTATCAGACGCGCCGCTAGGGCCATGTTCGACAACACGATGTCGCTTGCTGCGGTGGTCTCGATGTACGTCATGGTTTCGAAGGCCCGGTGAAGGCCTGCGCCCTCACGTATAACGCCGACACTCTCACTCATGGTGTGCCGTATCTTGTCCAACAGCTGCGCGCGGATTGACCGGTCAGCAACGGCATCGCCATCAATCCGGCGGGGCGCGACGGGGCCTAGATTATCGGCGTTGTCGGCGAGCCGGGCGATGTCGATTGCGGTGCGGGCGGCGATTACGACGGCTTCGAGCAGTGAGTTCGATGCCAGCCGATTGGCGCCGTGAACCCCGGTGCAGGCAACCTCGCCGACGGCCCACAAGCCCGGGAAGCTAGAGCGGCCGTCGAGGTTCGTGGCGATACCGCCCATATGGTAATGCGCGGCTGGCACGATCGGCAGCAGGTCGCGCCGGGGATCGATGCCGGCTTCGGCACAGTAGCGGTAGACGGTCGGGAACTTGTCGGCGAAGGCGTCTCCGATGGCGCTGCGGCAATCAAGGAATGCTCCGCGCCCGGCGAGGATTTCGGCGAAGACGCCCCGAGCAACGATGTCTCTTGGGGCGAGTTCCGCGCCTTCGTGGATCGCGGGCATGAAACGGTGTCCGTCGCCATTAATCAGCAGCGCACCTTCGCCACGCAGGGCCTCGCTGGCCAGCGGCGCGGGATCCCGGCCGAAGTCCAGTGCTGTGGGATGGAACTGCACAAACTCTGCATCAGCAATTGCCGCTCCCGCGCGGGCCGCCATCGCCAGCGCCTCGCCACGAGCATAGGTTGGATTGGTGGTGACGGCATAGAGGCCGCCGACACCGCCCGTCGCCAGGACGACGGCAGCGGCGGGCATCAGTTCGTAGGTGCCGTTACCGCGCTCGATACCGCGAATGAGCCGGACGCCTGCAACACGGTTATCCTTTAGGATCAGGTCTTCGGCTTCGTAGCCTTCAAGAATGCGGATCGACGGCGTCTTGCGTACTGCCGCGATGAGGGCTTGCATAATGGCTGCGCCGGCGCGGTCGCCGGTCACACGGACGATGCGTTTGGCTGAGTGGGCGGCCTCGCGGGAGAGTACGAAGTCGCCTTGCAAGCCACGGTCGAAGGGGACGCCGTAATGCAACAAATCGCGAATGCGTTCGGGGGCTTCCTCGGCGATAAGGCGGGCGGCGGTCGCTTCAACCAGCCCGGCGCCGGCGGCGATGGTGTCGGCGGCGTGGGCGGCCGGTGTGTCGCCTTCTCCGACAGCCGCCGCAATTCCTCCCTGGGCCCAGACGCTTGAAGCTCCTTCGCCCAGCGGTGCCGCAGAGACTACGGTGACGGGTAGGGGCGCGAGCTGGAGTGCCGTGAAGAGGCCCGCGAGACCAGCTCCAACGATGACGATATCACCAGGGCCGATCGGGCTTGTGGGATCGGCAAAGCCGGAGATCATCGCATCGCTGTGGACCGGTTTGGTCATCGGGGACCTCATTGGATGGCCGCGGGCTCTACACCTGCCAGGGCCCTGTTGCGCAACGAAGCGGAAGCAGGGCACCCGATCTTGCCATTCAGTTCGTCAAGTTCACCATCCGCTCGACGGAGCGGCGGGCCCGCTCGGCGATTTCGGGGTCAACGGTAACCTCATGCTGCATGTAAAGCAGTGCGTCGAGGATTTTCTCGAGGCTGATGCGCTTCATGTGCGGGCACAAGTTACAGGGCCTGATGAACTGCGTGTCCGGCATTTCGGCGGCCACGTTGGAGGACATCGAGCACTCTGTGACCAGCATCACCTTCTCGGGGTGGTTGTCCTTGACCCAGTTGATCATGCCCGACGTCGAGCCGGTGAAGTCAGCGATGTCGATGACTTCGGGCGGGCACTCGGGGTGGGCGATGACCTTGAGGCCGGGTTCGGCTTCACGCATGGTCTCGATTTCTTCGGCGGTGAAGCGCTCGTGCACCTCACAGCGACCTTTCCAGGCGATAATCTCGACGTCGGTCTGAGTGGCGACGTACTTGGCGAGATACTCGTCTGGGATGAGCAAGACACGCGGGGCGCCAAGGCTCTCGACCACGTTGACCGCGTTGGAGGAGGTGCAACAGATATCGCACTCGGCCTTCACAGCAGCGCTGGTGTTGACGTACGTGACGATTGGCACGCCGGGATAGGCGGCCCGCAGACGCTTGACGTCGTCGGCGGTAATCGAAGCGGCGAGCGAGCAGCCGGCTTCCAGATCCGGAATGAGGATCGTCTTATCCGGGTTCATCAGCTTCGATGTCTCGGCCATGAAGTGAACGCCCGCCTGGACGATCACATCGGCATCGACATGGGCTGCCTCGCGGGCAAGCTGCAGGCTGTCGCCCTGGAAGTCGCCGACGCAGTGGAAGACTTCCGGCGTCATATAGTTGTGCGCCAGGATGACGGCGTTGCGCTGCTTTTTCAGATCGTTGATTGCTTTGATGAGAGGCGCGTAATGCGGCCATTCCATCGGTGTGACGACGTGTTTGACCTTCTCGTAGAGCGGGCGCATCTCCGCTTCGAGTTCGGGCGTGAATTTGAGTTCCGGCTTCGCCAGGGGCGCGAAGCGCTGGCGGTCGCGCTGGTCCGGGCTGGTGTAGAGCTCGAGGGTTTCCATGCGAACCTCCTTCAGTTTCATTTTCTTG
>Ga0209013_10002353_pt1 | contig 17148 bp, 14 predicted proteins | sample Cruoilmetagenom2_FD_187291 | JGI IMG/M metagenome (GOLD analysis project Ga0209013, IMG submission 187291) | Oil polluted marine microbial communities from Coal Oil Point, Santa Barbara, California, USA - Sample 2 (SPAdes) (version 2) | ecosystem: Environmental > Aquatic > Marine > Oil seeps ...
TGGTCGGGGTGAGAAGATTCGAACTTCCGGCCCCTGCCTCCCGAAGGCAGTGCTCTACCAGGCTGAGCTACACCCCGAACTGGGTCCGACAAGGGCGCATATATTATAATAGAGGGTCTGCTAATGGAAGAGAATCGTCAATTATATCGGCTGGGAAGCTGATCAAAGATCTTCGGGAAATAATTGAAAATTAAGCCCAAATTAATTGTTAAGATTTCGTAATAAATCCCTGCTACAATACGCCCACCATTTCATGGTGGTGGGAGGCAGAAAGACTGAGGCTGACTGAGGGAGCTATTCCGGGCAATTGGTAATTGCGCCCGGCTTGTTTTCAATCCTCTTTGTCTTTTCTGGCCTGTTTATTTTTCCAGATAAACTACAGGCGTATATCAATGAATAATAGATTCCGACTTTGTTTTGCAGCATTGGCAACAATGCTTTTCCTTATGGTTCCTGTGATTGTTCTTGCGCAGGAAACGACATCTTCCATTCGCGTGACCGTTAATGGACCCGACGGCAACCCCTCAGTTGGGGATCAGATATCCGTAACTGACACCCGGACCGGAAGAACAAATACCGGTACCAGTAACGCTTCGGGCGTTATCACCCAGATGGGCTTGAACGCTGGCGGTCCCTATACCGTTGCCGTAACTTCAGATCGTTTCGCAAACCAGACCGTCACAGATATCATTCTACGTTTGGGTGATACCTATGACCTGACCCTGTTATTGGGTGCGGACGTGCTTGAGGAAGTCATAGTGACGGCTTCTGCGGTGAGGTCTACCCAATTGGCTATGGGGCCTGCTACTGCTTTTGGACTGAATGAATTGGAGAATCTCCCGGCAATCAACCGTGATATCAGGGATATTATCCAGCATGATCCGCGCGTTTACATCGATATTGGCAACAGAGGCTCTCTCCAGTGTGCCGGCGCCAACCCGCGGTTCAACAGCCTGACGGTCGATGGCACCACCATGAATGACAATTTTGGCTTGAACAGCAGTGGTTATCCGACGGAACGTCAACCGTTCCCCTATGATGCTATTCAGGAACTTTCGGTTGAACTCGCGCCTTTTGATGTTGAGTACGGTGGTTTTACGTCCTGTAACGTAAATGCGGTTACCAAGTCCGGCGAAAACGAATGGCATGGTTCCGCATTCTATGACTACACATCCGATGACCTGAACGGTGACAAACTCAAGGGTGACAAGGTGGCTGTGGGTGAATTCTCTGAGAAGCGTTATGGCGCAACCCTGGGCGGGCCAATCATCAAGGATAAACTGTTCTTCTTCCTGGCATACGAATACCTGGATGGGGCAGATACTTTTGACCGGGGGCCGGCCGGGTCCGACAGATCCCGCATCGTGGAGGGGGTCTCAGTCGATCAATTCGCGGAAATTAACCAGATAGCGATGGAGCTCTACGACTATGATCCGGGAGGGTTGCCTGCGAGCCTTCCAGTCGATGATACAAAGATCTTCGCCAGGCTGGACTGGCTCATCAACGATTTTCATCGTGTCGCTTTTGTCTATAACTACAACGATGGTTTCACGATCAGCGGGGCCGACAGAGACAGCAACGAGCTTGAATTCGGGAATCATTTTTATGAGCGGGGCGCTGAATTGACCAACTATGCCGGCCAGTTATTCTCGGACTGGACCAACAATTTTTCTACTGAAGCCAAAGTGTCTTACACAGAGTTGGACAATCGCCAGATTTCAATAGCCGGCATTGATTTTGGTGAAGTGCAGATCAGAACCGAATTTGACCATGACGGAAATGGGACCAACTCCCGGGCGACTGTCTACCTGGGTGCGGACGACTCGCGCTCAGCCAACAAACTTTATTACGAAACCTGGCAAGTGAAGCTGGCGGGCACATATACCCTGGGCGACCATCTCATTACCGGCGGTTTCGAATATGTCAGTTTTGATGTTTTTAATATGTTCATACAGGAAGCAGAGGGTGAATATCGCTTCAGCAGCATTGAAGATTTCCGCAACGGCACCCCTAACCGCATTACTTATGAGAATGCAGCACCGACAAATGTGAAGGAAGACGCGGCAGCGACTTTCCAATATGAGGTCAACACAGCCTACATTCAGGATGAATTCACGCTGGCGAACGGTGACGTAACCGTCGTTGCCGGACTGCGTTATGACTGGTACACGAGTAACGATGTGCCCCGGCAGAACGACATGTTTCAGGCCCGTTATGGTTTCTCGAACCAGCAGAACCTGGATGGAAAGAACTTATTTCAGCCACGACTCGGTTTCAACTGGACCGTAAATAACGATCTCGTGGTCCACGGCGGTATTGGCCGTTTTGGTGGTGGTAATCCCAATGTGTGGCTTTCAAACAGCTACTCAACCGACGGCCAGACACAGGTCGAAGCCCAGGACCGTAGCGGAACGTCGGTTTTCGATATGGAGTTCAATGGCAGCGGCCGCCCCGTTTGGGACATTCCGCAAGATCTGTATGACGCAGTTGCGTCCGGTACCGCTGACAGTGATGTAAATGCCACGGATCCAAATTTCAAAATTCCGTCCACCTGGAAATTTAACCTGGGCTTCACCTGGAATTTTGGTGCGGATTCGAGTTGGTCCCTTAATGGCGATTTGATTTATTCCAAGGCAGAGAATTCGGCGATAATTACGCAGCTCACATCGGAACAGATCGGTACGGGGCCGGATGGACGCCCAATTTACCGCAGCATTGACCGCAGCGATCCGGACTGTGTGGATCCCTTGTCTCCAGATTGCTCTGGACGGCGCAACTTCGACTTCCTCCTGACCAATGTCGATGGCAGTGACGCCAAACAAACCATGCTATCGATCGGTTTGGGCAAGAGTCACTTTGACGCCGGTGTGGACTGGTCTGTCGGTTATGCCTATACCGACGCCAAAGACGTAAATCCGATGACCAGTTCCGTCGCCTTTTCCAATTTTTCAAACCTCGCGACAGCTGACTACAACGATCCCGGAGTGGCGACAACAAACTATGAGATCCCGCATCGTTTCGTTGGCCAGTTCAACTGGGAACATGCGTTCTTCGGTGATAATCTGACACGCGTTTCAGTATTCTTGAGCCATAACAAGGGGCGGCCGTTCAGCTACACGTTTGACTTCACCAGCATGTTCGGTGATCCGACCTTCTTCCAGGAGCCGCGGTCCCTGCTGTACGTTCCAAGCGGACTTGACGATCCTATTGTTGTCTTCGCTGATGGATTCGATACGGATGCATTCTTCGACTTTGTGGATTCCAGCGGGCTGGACAAATACTCAGGCGAAATAGCCGACCGCAACGGATTCCACAGCGACTGGTGGACCAAGGCTGACCTCAGAATCTCCCAGGAATTTCCCGGTTTCGCGCAGGACCACAGGTTTGAAGCATTCCTGATCATCGAAAATCTGACCAATCTGCTGAACAGCGAGTGGGGTGTAATGACCGAAGTGAGCTTCCCTCGCTTGCAACCGTTGGTTGACGCGTCTGTCAACGGTAACGGTCAGTATGTGTTTCAAGAGCTTCTGCAACCCTCAGGGGAGAGTATTGTCAGCGACGCGTCACTGTGGAAAGCTCGAATCGGACTTCGCTACCAGTTCTGATCAGAGCACAAAAAAAACCAGGTACGGGGCGGATTTCCGCCCCGTATTTTATTCATTTCCTCAAAAGACGCCAAAAACGCTAAAGACGCAAAATTTTATTGAGCCCATCAAACTGGCGGAGGGGGTTCTGAAACCGACACGTTTGTAAAAATGGACGTTGAATTGGACTGACACGGCTTCGCGCTACAAACTAGGATCAGAGCACTTTAGCGGACAAATCACTCTTTCAAAATACATTTGAGTTAAGCTATCCAGCCCTAGAAAAGGAGAAGATCTTTGCCAGCTGATTCTGTTTCAACCCGTCTGTACCCGGCAGGAATGCTCAACACCCTCAGCCGCCACGAAGTTGAACGCCTGCATGATGCCAGTCGTGGTGATCTTGCGGGCCTTCTTAAACGCTGTGCCCTGGCGGTACTCAACAGCGGCGACCAGGGTGACGATGCGGAGGCGCTGATGGCGACATACCACGATTTCAGCATCGAGGTGCAGCAGGTCAACCGGGGATTGCGCCTTGAATTGCGCAATGCGCCGGGATCGGCTTTCGTTGACGGGCGGATCATTGAAGGCATACGTGAATTGCTTTCCGCCGTCATCCGCGACCTGGTTTATTTTGACAGCGAAATTAGCGGGCACCCGAGCCATGACCTGGAAGAAACTTCCGGCATCACCAATGCCGTGTTCGAGATGTTGCGTAATGCGGATACGTTGGTACCGGCGGTCGATCCGGATCTTGTCGTATGCTGGGGCGGCCATTCCATAGCCAGGACGGAGTACGACTACACCAAAAGATGTGGTTACGAACTGGGCCTGCGCCGGCTGAACATCATCACCGGCTGCGGACCCGGTGCAATGAAGGGGCCGATGAAAGGCGCCACTATTGCACATTCGAAACAACGGGTCTCGCCCGGCCGCTATATCGGTATTTCAGAGCCTGGAATCATAGCGGCCGAGTCACCCAATCCAATCGTCAATGAACTGGTAATAATGCCGGATATCGAGAAGCGTCTCGAAGCATTCGTCCGGCTGGGTCACGGTATGATCGTATTTCCCGGTGGTGTAGGCACCGCGGAGGAAATCCTCTATCTGATCGGTATATTGCTCAATCCGGCCAACGCCGAAATGCCGGTTCCGATGATCATGACCGGTCCGGCGGAATCAGCCGCCTATTTCGAAAAAATCGACAACTTTATTAGATTAGCCCTGGGTGAGCAGGCCTGTCAGTGTTACGAGATCATTATCGGTGACCCGGCCCAGGTAGCGCAGGTGATGGCAAAGGGCATGGAGAAGGTACGACAGTTCCGCGTTGACACCCACGATGCTTTCTATTTCAACTGGATGCTTGAAATAGACAAGGCTTTCCAAATTCCGTTCCAGCCTAACCACGAAAATATGGCGGCCCTTGAGATCAGCCGTGATCTGCCGATACACGAACTGGCTGCCAATCTGCGCCGGGTTTTTTCAGGCATAGTGGCTGGCAATGTCAAACCGGAAGGACTTCGGGCGATCCGCAAACACGGGAATTTCGAGATTCAGGGCGAGCGGGACATCATGCAGTCGCTGGATGCTTTGCTGGCCGGTTTCGTGGCGGACAACCGTATGAAAATACCGGGTGACAGCACCTACGAGCCATGTTACCGGGTCGTTGCCTAGGGTTTGTCTTGCATGGGCCCCAGCATTTTCCGGATTGTTGCCAGGTCGATTCCGCGGGTATAGATCCATTGCGGACCGGTGGTTTCGGTTTGTGGTGCACCCAGGACCCCCGGTACGGTCTTCTTTTTCGATTCCTCAAACGGAGCAATCCAGCCGGCGTCCAGCAGGATGTTTCGCTCGGTTGATGCGAGGGAATCTTCGTCTTCAATTGCGTATGAGTCGCCAAATTGCATTTCTACTGCAAGGTCTTCCAGTGCATCGGCAAGATTAATGCCGGTCACTGGATAACGCAGAGCATAGTGATTGTTGCGTTCGACCAGCACATCCAGGGCACAGCCCTCGGCAAGTCCCCGGTAGCGCTCCGGCTTGTCAGGATCCCGCTTCAGAAACAGCAAGTACCGTCTGCCTTCTTCGAACACCGTTGGGTTGGGAAAGTAGCATTCGTTTTCATGCAAGCCCTGCTCATGGATTTCGATGATCTCCATGGCTTTGTCGATCTTGTACGGAATCAGGATTTTCAGATAGGCGCTGCCGCTGACCGGGTAACCGTGCCGGTAGAAATAGTCCGTATCTTTCACCTGGGCCAGCACAATTACTTCAGATTTTGCGCCAAGGTCTGCAAGGCTTATGGGTGGAACCGGGCGCTCATCCTGTGTCCATAGTGGAGTTGCTGCCATAGCCAAAACCAGGCAAATCAGTCTTTTCATCGTTTGTCCTGCTGTAAGAGCGTCCCTGGGCGCGATTAGTGCTTGTCATTCGGGCGCAAGTTGTTATCGAAGCAGTCGGCCGCAAGCGACCACTAACAGTAAAATTCAGGTGAGCCGGCCCAGTTTCTGACCCATGACCACGATGTCGCCCGCGCTGTAGTCCGCCAGCACGGAAACTGCAGCGGCGGGTTGCAACAGGATCACGGTCGAGCCCATATTGAAGCGGCCCATTTCCTGGCCTTTTTCGAGACGGATATCCCGTCTGCTCCAGTCGCCAGTCGTGACCCGCTTGCGTCTGGGGGGTGTGATGACACCCGCCCAGGTTGTCTCCATGCTCGACACCAGCATGGCGCCGACCAGGATGAGGGCCATGGGACCGTGGCTTGTTTCGAACAGGCTGATCACACGTTCATTGCGTGTGAAGAGCCCGGGAACACAATGCACGGTATAGGGTGCAACACTGAAAACCCGTCCCGGCACGTGGATCATGCGCTGCAGATGACCACTCACCGGCATGTGCACACGGTGATAATCGCGCGGCGACAGGTAGATGGTATGGAAGAATCCGTTGTAGAGATCGCTGGCTGCCGGATCATTGGCAAGCAGGTCCCTGAGGGAAAAATGATGTCCCTTGGCCTGCAATATCCGGTCATGGGTCAATCTGCCGCACTGGCTAATTTTACCGTCGCTGGGCGAAACAAACGAAGAAGGATCCGGGTCAATCGGCCTGGTGCCTGCCGCTAGTTCGCGAGTAAAAAATGCATTGAACGTTTCAAAATCAGATGCGGATTTCAGTTTTGATTCGCTCCAGTCAACCCCCGTAACCTCGCCGATCAATGAAATTTGCAAGTTTTTAATCGCCTTGGCCCGGATTCGCATGAACCAGTGCGCCATGCCTGACAGCAGGTGATGCGGAAGCAGGTGCTGGATACCGGCGAGGATGTTTTCGAGTAAATGCACGCGAACTAATCTTCGATGATCGCAAGCAGATCCGCTACGATCTTTTCCGCGTTCGGAGGCGGGGGGAATGCCCCGTAAAGCCGGCCCTGGGGATCCGTCACCAGGATGCTGGCGGAATGGGCAACATCGTATTGCGGCGCTCCAGGGTCGTGTTCCTCGATCCGGTAGGCGATTCCAAGTTGGCGGGTAAGCGGCAGCAGCTGTACCTGGTCCCCCGTGACACCGATAAACCCGGGGTCGAAGTACGCCAGGTACTGTTCCAGTTTGGTGGGTGTGTCCCGTTCCGGGTCTACCGAGATGAAGAGAATTTGTAGCCGGTCCGTTTCCCCCTCAAAAGCCTGTTTCATGCGTTCGTTGACTCTTTGCAGCTCAAAAAGCGCTCCGGGACAGACATCGGGGCAATTGGTGAAGCCGAAGAAGAGCAGCGACCACTTACCGCGCAGGTCTGCAATAGAGAAGGGCTGTGAATGCTGATCTGTAAGAGCGAAATCTGCGATTACCCGGGCATCAGGCAGCACCAGCAGTGATGAGGCCGGGGACTGGTTACGAGCCTGGTTCAGTTTCCAGAACGAAACACCACCGATCGCGCTCACGGCTGCAATCAGGACAGCCATGCTTATCAGCCGGACATTGAAACTGTTGGAAGTCAAATCAAAATCAACCTGCAGTGAAACCTCGATTATACTTCCACTGGCCCTGTGGAAAACCCCTGCAGAGTAAATTCCTGGACTTTGAAGATGAATGTTGCGCAATGGATCGAGTGGGTAAACAGGAAACTGGATGGCGCAGACCTTCATTTCGGCCACGGAACCGATAACGCCCATGATGAAGCGGCCTGGCTGGTCCTGCACGCCATCAGCGCCAGGCTGGACGGCAGTTTTGATGACTGGGGCAGGGAAATTGACGAGCTTGAGGAAAAACAGCTAAGGGAATTGCTGGATGCCCGCGTTAAGCAAAAAGTTCCGTTGGCTTACCTGACCGGCATCGCCCGCTTTGCAGGGCTCGAGTTCGAAACCGGCCGTGCTGCCCTGGTTCCGCGCTCGCCCATCGCTGAGCTCATACTGGATCAGTTCCAACCCTGGCTGGACCCTGCCGGGGCAGGCCGCGTGCTGGACATGTGCACCGGAAGCGCTTGCATAGCGATTGCTATTGCCCGGTACTTGCCCTGGACCCGGGTGGACGCCGTGGATATCAGCAAGGATGCGCTCGAAATTGCCGTACGTAATGTCAGCAGGCATGCTGTAGGTGACCGTGTGAACCTGATCGAGTCTGATTTGTTCCACTCCCTTCCTGCCTGCCGTTATGATCTAATCGTGGCGAATCCGCCTTACGTTCCCGTAGAATCGGTCACTGGCTTGCCTGGTGAGTACCGGGCAGAGCCGGTTTTAGGATTGGCTTCAGGAAGTGACGGGCTGGACGCGACTTTGTCCATCCTGGTGGATGCGCCGCGTTTTTTGGCGGAAAATGCCGTGCTGGTTTGTGAGGTGGGTGAAAGTGAAAGACGCTTGCTTGCGTTATTGCCGGAATTACCCTTTCTCTGGCTGGATTTCAGCCACGGCGGCTCCGGTGTTTTTATCCTGACGCGTGAAGAACTGGAGCCTGCCCACGCACGATTGGCAGCTCTTTTGGAGGAAAGAAAAAATGTCACATAACACGTTCGGGCGCCTGTTCCGGGTGACCACATTTGGTGAAAGCCATGGCCCTGCGATTGGCTGCGTGATTGATGGCTGCCCCCCGGGGCTGGAAATCGATGAACCGGAAATCAAAACGCAACTCGTTCGCCGCGCCACGGGAAAATCCAGGCATACCTCCCAACGCCGGGAAAAAGACGATGTGCAGATATTGTCCGGTGTATTTGAAGGCAGGACCACGGGTACGCCGATCGCCCTGCTGATTGAGAATACGGACGCGAAATCCAGAGATTACGAGAACATCAAGCGGCAGTTCCGGCCGGGGCATGCGGATTTCACCTATTGGAAAAAGTATGGTCTGAGGGACTATCGCGGTGGAGGGCGCTCTTCTGCGCGGGAAACTACCATGCGGGTAGCGGCCGGCGCCATCGCACGAAAGTGGCTCAAGGTGAACCACGGTGTGGAAATCCAGGGCTGGCTGGCTCAAATGGGGCCAATCCGGACGGATGAAAACATGATCTGGGAGACGATAGAGGATAATCCGTTTTTCTGCCCTGATCCTGAAAAAGTGCCTGAACTCGAGTCATTCATGGATGCTCTGCGCAAATCAGGTGATTCAGTCGGGGCGCGGGTTAATGTCGTGGCGTGTAAGGTGCCAGCCGGCCTGGGAGCGCCTGTATACGGCAAACTTGACGCGGACGTGGCCAGCGCCATGATGAGCATCAATGCAACAAAAGGGGTTGAAATCGGTGCGGGTTTTGACAGTGTTGCGCAAAATGGCACCCAGCACCGCGATGAAATGACCAGAGAAGGCTTTCTGAGCAACCACGCGGGGGGTATTCTCGGTGGAATATCAAGCGGCCAGGACGTGTTTGTCAGCACCGCTTTTAAACCGACATCCAGCCTCAGAATTCCCTGCAAGGGACTGGATATTGACGGCAATGAGGTGGAAATTATCACCAAGGGTCGCCATGACCCTTGTGTCGGAATTCGGGCGACGCCCATTGTCGAGGCCATGCTGGCGCTGGTGTTGATGGATCATATTTTACGCCACCGGGCGCAGAACGGATAAAAACAATTAAACAACAGCTTACAAGTACACTATAATTTTGAACATGAAACGAAAATCGAATATAGCAGTAGTCGGAGCCAGTGGCGCCGTAGGTGAAGTCATGTTGTCCATTCTCGCGGACAAGGGCTTCAGGACAGATCACGTAGTAGCCCTTGCGAGTGAACGTTCCACCGGTGAGGACGCGGAATTTGGCAACGCGCAACTGACCATCCAGAATCTGGCGGATTTTGATTTTACCAGGGTGGATTACGCGCTGTTTTCAGCCGGTGGTTCCGTCAGCAAGGAATTTGCGCCAATAGCGGCTGCTGCAGGCGCCATCGTTATCGACAATACATCCGCTTTCCGTTACGACGATGACATTCCACTGGTGGTCCCGGAAGTGAATGCCCATGTGCTGGACGGCCTGTCAGGGGGCTGCATTATCGCCAACCCCAATTGCTCGACTATCCAGATGGTCGTTGCACTGGCGCCCGTGTACGGGGAAGTGGGTATTTCCAGGATTAACGTGGCTACCTACCAGTCGGTATCAGGCGCTGGACGTGGCGGGCTGCAAGAACTTGCGGTTCAGACGGCCCAGCGGCTGAACTTCAAGGAGCCCGAGGTCAGCAAATTTGCCCAGCCCATCGCGTTTAACGTTTTACCTCAGATCGACGAAATGCAGGATAACGGTTATACGCGGGAAGAAATGAAGATGCTGTGGGAAACACAGAAAATATTCGAAGATCCTGCAGTGCTGGTCAACGCAACGGCGGTCAGGGTGCCGGTCTTTTTCGGCCACGCGGAAGCGGTGCATTTTGAAACCCGCGAAGAAATCAGCATTAAGCAAGTCAGGGAACTGCTGGAAGAGGCCGAAGGCGTTGAATTGCTGGAAGGTGAGGATATGATTCACCCCACGCCGGTGACCCATGCAGCAGGCAAAGATCCCGTGTATGTTGGGAGATTGCGGCGCGACTTGAGCCATCCCCGTGGCATCGACATGTGGGTTGTTGCGGATAATATACGCAAAGGCGCTGCCCTGAACGCCATCCAGATAATGGATGTTCTTGAAAAAAACCGTCTTTTAGCTGGCAACATGGACGCTGCAAACGTAAAATCTGCTTGATTGAAAGCCACTTGGCAATCGCGTGCGGCATGATGCTTTGAAAAGCCTTGTGCCCGGCTCTTAAATCCTGTTCTTCAAAAGTCAGGGAAAGACGGAGGGACTCATGAACATCAGAAACCATTTCCGCGCCAGGATCATCCTGGGAGCTTCTTTGCTTGCTTTCAGCCAGATTGCCTGGTCGCTTGGGCTGGGGGAAGCAAAGGTTGAATCTTTCCTGGGGCAGCCGCTTGATGTCAAAATCGAACTCATCACCCAGGCCTCGGACGACCTGGCTTCAGTAAGCGCCAGCCTGGCTTCTGCGGCAGACTACCAGTTGATCGGTGCTAGCCGTGATGATGTTTCCGTGCCGTTGCAGTTTTCGGTTGAAAACCCGGACGGAAACGCCTACATATCAGTCCAGAGTAAACTGGACATTAATAATCCAGTCCTGCGCCTGATCCTGGAAGTGAACTGGCCCAATGGACGCATGCTGCGGGAATACACGCTGTTCCTGGACCCCTCGACTTTCAGTCAACCCGCTCCGGCACCCCGCATCGAATCTGAAGCGAAAGCCGAACCGGCAACTGAAGCACAGCCCGCTCCAACGCCCCGTGTCGAAACTGCAAGTACGGCCGGGGAGGCACCTGAAGCACAGCCCCCACAGCCTGCATCAGCCCCTGCGGGCGATGCCGTTATTTCAGGGGCGGATGAATACGGCCCGGTTAAAAGTGGAGATACCCTGTGGCGCATCGCAAAAGACTGGTCTGCCGGAAGCGGGCTTAACCTTAACAAGGTGATGTTGGCCATCCAGCGTGAAAATCCCCGGGCGTTTTCCAAAAACAACATCAACCTGCTGCAGCGCGGGGCAATTTTACGCATGCCGCAAAGGGATGATGTCAATTCAATGTCTTCTGCTACAGCACGTAACGAGGTCCAGCAACAATCTGATGCGTTCCAGTCGCGACAGAGCGTAAGTATGGCCAGCCTCGCTGTTCCTTTAATTTCCGAGGAAAGTGTGTCGGCAGAGCCTGTTCTGGACGTACAGGTCCCCGAAAAGGCTGAAGCGCAGGTTGAGGAGCAGATTGAGGAGCAGGCCGGGGAGCAACTTGCTCAAAACGAAGAGCCTCTTCCTGAGACCGTCACTGAGGAAGAACCGATTCCGGCTGAATTGCGAACTGAATTGGCCCCAAGCCAATTGGAACTGCTTCCGCCATCTGAAGACAATTCTTTGGACAGCACTTACGGCTTTGAAGAATCTGAGGCCGAAGCAGATGAGGCGGCATCAGAACGGGCGCTGCGTGAGGAACTATCCCGAAAAGAAGAAGAATTGATCAATCAGCAGCAGCAGAATGAATACCTGGAACAGCGTCTGGCAGAGCTTGAAGACCAGCTGGAGGAAAGCCGTAAAGGTACGGTCGAAGATAAGAATCTGGCCAGCATGGAGGAGCGTCTGCGCGAAGAAAGGCTGAGCGATGCGAAATCTGATGCGCCAAAAGTTGAGTCTTCTCCAAAGCCGGATGAGCCCTGGTATAGCCGGTTTTGGCTTTGGTTGTTGGGATTGCTGGTACTCGTGGTGGTGATCGTGGGTTGGTTGATGGGCCGTCGTGGCAGTTCTGACACCGTGGTATCCGACCTGGGTGGCGCCACTGATCCACTGCATGAAATCAAGGACGAGGCTGAGGATCTCCTCCGGGTTCTGGATTCTGAAAGTACGGATAAAGTGGCTGAAGAAGTTATAGAAGAAGTTATAGAAGAAGTATTAGCAGAAGAAGAGGCAGAGACACCAGCTACTGATGAGTCTGAGGATACTCAAACCATGCCGGCGAGCAAAGACCATTCCGGCACGGACGAAGAGGCCCAATTACTGGATGAGGAAAGTGCGGATCCGGAAATTCAGCTGGACCTGGCACGGGCCTATATCTCCATGGGTGACAGGGAAGCCGCACGAGTCATCCTGGAAGAAGTTATCGCCAACGGTTCTGAGGAACAGCAGGCCGAGGCGAACAAGATGAAGGATATGCTCTAATTACCGTGATATGCGTTATGCCCTGGGACTGGAATATGATGGTTGCGCCTTCCTTGGCTGGCAGATCCAGCGCCAGGAACCCACGGTTCAGGGTTGCGTTGAAATAGCCCTTTCCCGGGTCGCGAATCACGCTACCAGGGTCACCTGTTGCGGCCGGACAGACACCGGCGTACATGCATTAGGCCAGGTGGCCCACTTTGATTCAGATGCGGACCGTTCGGAAAGATCCTGGATACTGGGTATCAACAGCCACTTGCCTGTGGGCGCCAGCGCCCTTTGGATTCGCCAGGTGGACGATGGATTCCACGCACGTTTCAGTGCGTTTTCTCGCAGTTATAGATATATCATTCTGAACCGCTGGATACGGCCGGCTCTTGATGCCAACAGAAAGAGCTGGTGCCGTACGCCTCTGGACGCTGATAAAATGCAGGATGCTGCGCAGTATTTGCTCGGTGAACACGATTTCACTTCCTTTCGCGCCACAGCATGCCAGGCGAGACACGCGGTCCGTGAAATCCAGCAGATTTCGGTGCAGCGCACGGGCGATACCATCAGCCTGGAGGTGACGGCCAATGGCTTCCTGTATCACATGATCCGGAACATTGCCGGCAGTCTGATCAGGGTTGGCATGGGTGAGGCGTCCCCGAAATGGCTTGGCAAAGTGCTGGCAAAACAGGACCGTAGCCAGGCTGCACCAACGGCCGCGCCCGAAGGACTTTATTTTGTAAGCGCCCGGTACCCGGAGCAGTATGATTTTCCAGCCTCGGCGCCGGCTTTTCCCAGGAGTTGGAATCAGTCGTGAAGGTGCAAGATGTCTCCCAGAGTTAAAATTTGCGGGTTGACGCGGGGCCGTGATGTCCGTGCCGCAGTTTCCTGTGGAGCGGATGCGCTGGGTTTTGTATTTGCCGCCGGCAGCAAGCGTGTGATTGACCCCCGCAACGCACGGGAACTCGTACAATTGGTACCGGCCTTCGTTGCCCGCGTAGGGCTATTTCTTGACCAGGATACGGAGTTGGTCAGCAGCATCCTTGAGCAAGTGCCGCTGTCACTGCTGCAATTTCATGGCAGGGAAGATGCTGCTTATTGCCGGCAGTTTGGCCTGCCTTACATCAAGGCGGTGAGTATGAACCCCGGGCATGCTGAAGAGCAGGCGGAGGGGGAATTCCTGGATGCCGCGGCTTTGCTATTGGACAGCCATGAACCGGGAGGGCTGGGTGGCACGGGCCGGGCTTTCGATTGGAAGCGAATCGGTCAGGCCGGGGGGCAGATTGGAGCTCAGACCGGACGGCCTTTGATACTGGCGGGCGGCTTGACCCCGGACAATGTCAGGGCAGCAGTTCGTCTTGTGAAGCCCTGGGCCGTGGATGTCTCAAGCGGTGTGGAAGATGCACCCGGCATCAAGAATGCCGAAGCGATGCAGCGATTTATTGAACAGGCAAAGATTGAACAGCCAAAGATTAAACATGCAAAGTAGTGAGTACCCAAGTGAACAGTGAAGCAGAAAACACCATCATGTCCGTTTCAGAGCCGGATGAATCCGGCCATTTTGGCCCTTACGGCGGCACTTACGTTGCCGAAACCCTGATTCACGCCCTGGACGAATTGAAAGAAGCTTACGGGCGCTGGCGCCAGGACGAGGAATTCATGTCCCGCCTGGATTCTGACCTTGCGAATTATGTCGGGCGTCCTTCGCCCATCTATTTTGCCCGCAGGTTGACCGAAGTGGCCGGCGGTGCAAGTATCCTGCTCAAGCGTGAAGACCTCAACCATACAGGTGCACACAAGATCAACAACACGGTGGGGCAGGCACTTCTCGCCCATTACATGGGCAAGCCCCGTGTGATCGCGGAAACGGGTGCGGGGCAGCATGGCGTTGCCTCGGCGACCGTGGCGGCACGGCTGGGACAGTCCTGCGTTGTTTACATGGGAGAAGTGGACATCCATCGCCAGGCCATCAACGTCTTTCGTATGCGTTTGCTGGGCGCGGAAGTACGTTCCGTTACATCGGGTTCAAAAACACTGAAAGATGCGCTGAACGAGGCCATGAGGGACTGGGTAAGCAATATAGACGACACTTATTACATCATTGGCACCGTTGCCGGGCCGCACCCCTATCCGGTGATGGTGCGGGATTTCAATGCAGTGGTCGGGCGGGAGGCCCGCCGTCAAATGATGGAGCAATACGATACTCTGCCCGATGCGTTGGTTGCCTGTGTCGGTGGCGGTTCCAACGCCATGGGCCTGTTTCATCCGTTCATTGCGGATGCATCGGTGAAAATGTTTGGTGTGGAGGCTGCCGGCAGGGGGCTCGCTACAGGGCAGCATGCAGCTTCACTGTGTGCCGGCCGGCCGGGAGTCCTGCACGGTTGCCGGACATACCTGATGGATGACGATGCCGGCCAGATTGTGCACACGCACTCTGTTTCCGCTGGTTTGGACTATCCGGGCGTCGGCCCGGAGCATGCCTGGCTCAAGGATTCCGGGCGGGCCGAATACGTAGCTGTGACGGACCGGGAAGCACTCGACGCTTTTCACAAGCTGACGCGACTGGAGGGTATATTGCCAGCCCTGGAAAGCAGCCATGCGATCGCATACGCAATGAAGCTGGCTGCTGAAATGACCGCGGACCAGACTTTGCTGGTGAATGTTTCCGGGCGGGGCGACAAAGACGTCCAGACGGTTGCCGAACTGGAGAAAATTTCCCTGTGAGCAACAGAATAGACACATGCTTCGAGACATTGTCACGCACCGGGTCCAAGGCCCTGGTTCCCTTTATCACGGTGGGTGACCCCGATCCGGCGTGGACGGTTGACATCATGCACGCGCTGGTCAGGGCGGGCGCCGATCTGCTGGAACTCGGCGTACCGTTCTCCGATCCGGCAGCGGACGGACCGGTCATACAACTGGCCAGCGAACGCGCGATATCCAGAGGTGTAACGCTTTGCAGTGTGCTGGAAACAGTCGAAGCTTTCCGCTGCCAGGATCCGGATACGCCGATTGTTTTGATGGGTTACCTCAATCCGCTTGAGCGTTACGGTCATGAAGCCTTTGCAAGGGATGCCGCCCGCGCCGGTGTCGATGGCGTTCTGATGGTGGATTGCCCACCGGAGGAAATGGCCGGCTTGCGCGTGCGCATGGATGAACATGGCATTTACACCATCTGCCTGGTTGCTCCCACGACCACGAGCGAACGCTTACAGTTCATTGCTGGGCAGGCGAAGGGGTACCTGTATTACGTTTCTTTCAAGGGTATCACCGGGGCAAACAGCCTGGACGAGACCGGCCTTGCCGGTCCGATCCGGGAGATCCGCCTACACAGCGATCTGCCGATTGCCGTTGGTTTCGGGATCAAGAATGCGGATAATGCGGCTGCGGTTGCCGGCCTGGCCGATGCTGTGGTGATTGGCAGTGCGCTGATTGAACGGTTGCAGAACGCCGGGTCGTGCGATGAAGCCTGTGAACGGGTGATGGGCTTTCTTGCGCCCATACGCGATGCAATGGACAATAGGAATTGATATGAGCTGGTTTCAAAAACTCATGCCTTCGCGAATCCGCACCGAAGGCGGGACTAAACGCAAGGTACCAGAGGGGCTGTGGACCAAATGCTCCTCGTGTTCGGCCGTGCTGTACAAGCCCGAGCTCGACCGTAACCTGGCCGTGTGCCCCAAGTGCGGTAACCACATGCTCATTTCAGCCAGGGCCAGGCTGGAACAATTCCTTGATCCGGGCGAGAAACGCGAAATCGCGGCCAGCCTCGAACCGCTGGATCCACTCAAATTCCGTGACCAAAAGAGATACCGCGAACGAATTGCCGCCGCCCAGAAAAAAACCGGTGAGAAAGATGCACTGATAGCTATGGTGGGAAAGCTCGCCGGGGAGGACACGGTGGCCTGTGCATTTGAATTTGCCTATATGGGGGGGTCCATGGGGTCCGTGGTCGGAGAAAAGTTCGCGCGGGCTGGTCAGGAATGTCTGCGCATGAAGGCGCCCCTGGTTTGTTTCTCGGCGTCCGGCGGAGCCCGCATGCAGGAAGGCTTGTTTTCCCTGATGCAGCTGGCGAAAACTGCCGCTGTATTGGGACGCATGGCAGAAGCAGGAATCCCCTTCATCTCTGTGCTGACCCATCCCACGACGGGCGGAGTTTCCGCCAGTCTCGGCATGCTGGGCGACATTAACATAGCTGAACCCGGCGCGCTGATCGGTTTCGCCGGGCCGCGGGTAATTGAACAGACCGTACGTGAGAAACTACCGGAAGGGTTCCAGCGCAGCGAATTTCTTCTCGAGAAAGGCGCCATCGACATGATCCTGGATCGCCGGCAGTTACGCGAAAGAATTTCTGCAATGCTGGCGCTGATCATGGAGGGGAAGCAACCCAAACCCGTCAGCGGAGAAGTCGTCGAGTAGAGCCGGCAAATG
>Ga0209013_10002354_pt1 | contig 17145 bp, 11 predicted proteins | sample Cruoilmetagenom2_FD_187291 | JGI IMG/M metagenome (GOLD analysis project Ga0209013, IMG submission 187291) | Oil polluted marine microbial communities from Coal Oil Point, Santa Barbara, California, USA - Sample 2 (SPAdes) (version 2) | ecosystem: Environmental > Aquatic > Marine > Oil seeps ...
CGCTCTTTGTCGAGTTCAACACGACGTTCTTCTGCTCGTTCGATGCCGGAGAAAAAGCCCTCCGCCGCCCGCGGCTGCATGAGCAGATGGCCGTCCTCGAGGACCGGCACCCCAACCTGCGGACCCAAAAGCAGCCTGGCCGCCAGGTGTCGCGCCGCACCGATCACGCCGCGTTCCCGCACACGTCGATTCCATCTCACCGCGCGCGAGGAGGAAACGCCTTGGTCTCCAAATGGGTCCGCCACCTGCCTGGCAAACTCCGGGTTACCCTTCGAAAAGGCCGTAATCCGGCGAAGAAACGTTGCAAAAACTGCCGTTCCAAACGCGTGGCGGTATTCATCGTCGGCGCACGAGAAGAAGGTGCGCAACGCGTTGCGTTCAAAAAGCACTCCGCGTCGGAAGTCACCAAGGCCGGCCGATGTCGCCGCGCCACGGTGTCGAGCCACCGCCTCCGGCGCCGCTACCACTTCCCGACCCACCGCCCACAGCCGCCAACCGAGGTCAACGTCTTCGAAGTAGGCAAAGAGCTCCCGGTCGAAACCGCCTCTCGACTCCCAATCCTCCCGCCGAATCGCCATGTTGCCGCCGCAGGCAAAGGGCAGCGCCTCGCCCGCCGCAGGTGATTCGATCTCGTCGATCGCAAAACCCTGACCGAGCTGGAAGGCATGACAATCGAAGGTCACACCGCCGCGGACAAAATCGACGTGGCCTCCATCCCAGCTCACGAGGCGCCCCGCGCTGGCCGCCGCCTGCGGATTCGAGGCGAGGGCCTCGAGATGGGCCTCAACAAACCCATCCGACGAGCCAGCGTCATCGTTGAGGAACACCAATACGTCGCCACTTGCAGCTTCGACGCCACAGTGGACGCCGCCGGCGAAGCCGAGGTTGAACTTGCTCCGAATAGATTTCACCCACGGCCAACGTCTGGATGCTTCTTCGCTGCACCGGTCGGCGGAACCGTTGTCAACCAGCACCACCTCGACATCCGAGTGGTTTTCGTAGGAACTCAGCGAGCCGAGACTGTCTTCGAGGTGGTGGGCCCCGGCATGCACGACCACAATCACCGATGCCTTCAACGACTGCTCCGCTTCCGGCGTATCGCCCTCTGCAGACGCTGCAAGAGCGGCTCCTCACCCGCTACGGGACCCGGAGCGAGTTCGGAAAACCGCTCTCGGTGACGGTCGCGCCAAGGCTTGGCCGCAAACTCCAACAGCGGCGCCGCGACGACACTCCACTTGCGTTCGGCCGCCCACGTCCGGCCGCCATCTGCGGCCTTCTGCCTTCGTTGGTCATCATCAAGAAGATCGGCCACCGCCTTCGCGACGGCTCCATGATCCCCGGCAGGTACGACCGAGCCCGCCCCGGTTTCCGCCACTACCCGTGCCATCGTTCCACCTGCCGTCACTACCGCCGGCAACCCGAGCCACATCAGGTCTACCAGCCGCGTTCGCAAGCTGAGATCGGTTTCGAGACCGGGGCGATGAGTCACCACCGCAACGTCCGCGACCTGGGCAAGCTCGAAGCGACGGTCGTACTGTCGCCAGGGTTCGAATCGGACTGTCGAGCCCAGCCATCCGCGCCGTTCGGCCAACGAACGCACGCGTTCAGCCTCTGCCATTGGCGTCAACTCGGGATGGGGGTGGTCGACAAAGATCAGCACCGTCCTCGGATCGCGCTCGAGCAGAGCGGGCATCGCTTCGAGCACCGTCACAGGCTCGTACCAATCGTAGATCCCGCCGAAGTAGAGGACCGGCGCATCCTCGTCGATTCCGGGAAGCACGTCGGATCTCGGAGGCGGCTTTGGAGCGCCCGTCTCAGGCGTTCCAAACGGCAATTCAATGATCAGATTGTGAAGCCGTGGATCATCGTCGACGCTCAGCGGATTAACCCGTCCGAGGGCGCTCAACCAGCCGACGTAGAAAAGTCGCTGTTCTTCCGACGAGCACAGGAAGAGGTCCCCACGCCCCATCTGCAGTCGCCAGGTCTCATGGTCTGTCGAAAACGGAGCGAAACCAAGGTCGCGGTGGTAGTGGAGGTTTTCGATCAGAAACGGATCGTAAAGATCCACAACCAGCGGCAGATCGTCGCGTTGGGTCAGGTAGTGGTTTCCCAGATGGGCATGGAGCAGCACCCAGTCATGGCCGTCGGCCTGGTCGCCAAGTGTATCGGGATCGGCCTGCACCACGTCGACACTATCAATGGCCGGTGCCTCGGACGCATCGTTCGGCACCGCCAGCGTGACCCCGTGACCGGCCTCGGCCAGGACCCGTGCCAAGGTGAGGAACCGCGTGCCGACTCCGGCGGTGATGGTTCTTACCGGTTCGGGGCAAATGAGAAAGGCGCGACTCATTTTTGCCGCGGTTGACCCACCAGGCTTCGGATGAACTCCCTCAGCCTCCACGTCCGTGAGTTGGTGATCATATCGAGAAGCTCGGTGAGCCTCTGGACCTCGCCCTTTGCGGCATCGACCTCGGCGAGTTGCTGTTTGAGTTCCTCGTTCTTGATCGCCAGACGTCCACGCTCGGCACGAACTCGGTTCAGCTCTGCCTCGCGCCCACCGCTAGAGCCTCGAGCCTCCATCAATTGTTCGTCGCGAATTCGCGCCTGCTCAGAGGCCTGATCTCGAACCGCAACTAACGACATCACCGCCTTCGCGAGCTTGGCGCCATCCTTCAGAATGCCGTGTCGTTTCCAGATCCCCTCGAGGGCAGCAAGCTGGCCCGGCGAACCCGGAGGATTCGCCGCTGTGATTTCTCCCGATCCCTCGATCATGCGGTATTCACAGGTGACTCTTGGGATGTGTATCAGAGGTGATCGTGCAACCAATCGCAAAAGCAGATCCCAGTCTTCGTACAAATCGAGATCGGGATCAAACCCTCCGAGTTCGAGGGCGAGGTCACGCGGAATTGCCACGCACGGCAGCGGGATATGATTGACGAGCTCGAAGCACGATGGATCGAAGTCGCCACCAAACGTCCGATGACGAGAGATTTGCTCGAGATTCCCACTGTCGGTCATCCGCCACAAACCCTGCACCGCATCGACATAGGGCGCGGACACACCACGAGCTACGGCCCCTCCGAGAACCAGGAGGTGGTCCGGATACATCAGATCGTCATCATCCAGAAAGACAACGTGGGAGGTCGTGGCACATTCGAGACCCGCTTGTGCCGCGGCCGAACGTCCTCGGGAATTTGCGAATTCGACGAGTTCCAGATCAACGCCGTTCTCATCCGATGAACACAGGCCTGCCACCGATTCACCGCCGTCGTTGACCACGATGACCTTATGGGCGGGATGAAGCTGGGCCCTGATCGAATCGAGGGCCTCGCGCAGGAGATGGGGACGATTCCGGGTGCGGACCACGACATCAAGTGCCGTCGCTTCGCCGGCATCTTCGAGCCCCGAGCTTGGACCCTGTGCCCCCGCCCACTCGGCAGCCGAATGGGTGCGAACATAGCGGGGGTCCACGACGTGGTACGCCTCGGCCCGGCGCACTCCAGCGGGCAGAGTCAAACATCGCGAACGGGCCATGCCGTCCATGACCTCGATATACGGATGGACCTCGAGTTGCGAGGCATAGGCTTCGGCCGCCGATAGAACGGTCTCCCATTCAGCACTGACATCGACCAGAAGATTCGGTCGCAGCGCCGCCGATACCTCGTAGGTTGCGATCCTCGTGGACTGCAGTGCGTCATGGAGCTCACCACCGGCACTCGTTGATTGCAGGAGGCTGTACACGAGCACGGCAACCGCGCGGTGATCGGGATGGATCTCGGCCGGTGACGGCACCAAAATCAACTGTGGAGCGAGCTCAGTCATGATAGCGCGCAATCGATCAGCGAGATTGCTGTCGTCCGGACGAAGAGAACGGTCGGCGAGTTCCCAGAAATCGGGTTCCTCGAGACCGAGCCGAAGCGAAGCCTCGAGCGCCTCAGCACGCCGGATAGAGGCGTCTCCTTGGGCCGCACCGTCGGTGAGGATCACCAAACGCACCTCGGCTCCCGTCTCCAGTAGCTGCACAATGGCGCCACCGCAGCCGAATACTTCGTCATCGGGGTGTGGCGCCAGTACCAGGACCGGCGAACCATCGAGACGACCGTGCGAGTAAGGAATCAGGTCCTCTTCGGACCGCATCATGTCGTTCATGTTAGCCCATCCCGCCGCCTACGGCGGCTATACGGCTATACGGCCGTACGGCTCGCCATCAGCTCATCGCCGATGTATGGGTGGACGGAAAATCCGAAATCCGAAATCCGAAATCCGAAATCCGAAATTCCCAATTCCTAATTCCTAATTCCTAATTCCAAATTCTGCTATGCCCCATACTGCTTGATCGCCGCGTCGAGCCTCGGCAGGAGGACGTAAATGAAGCCCGCGACCATGAGGATCGCAGCCGCCAGCACGATGAACATAATGGTCGACGGTTCGAGTCCGCTGATGAAGCCGGAGAGCTTGTTGCCGATCGAGGTCGACAGGAACCAACCACCCATCATCAGGCCCACCAGCCGCTTCGGAGCGAGCTTGGTCACCAGCGAGAGACCCATCGGTGACAGGCAGAGCTCGCCGATCGTAATGATCAGGTAGTAGACCACAAGCCACGTCATCGCCGTCTTCATCGCGCCGTCCTGTCCGACATACGCTCCGCACGCCATTACCACGAGAGAGATGGTTGTGATGACCATGCCGTAGAAGATCTTGCGAGCGGTGGAGATCTCCCGCCCACGCGCGACCAACATGGCGAAAAACCACACCACGAGCGGTGTCATCACGACCACGAAGACCGGGTTGAGGAGCCCGGTGATCATCTCGGCATTCACCAGACGCACGTACGTCCCGGGCTCAAGCGTAGGTGTCGTCTCGTCCGTCCGCCGATACACGGCATCGAACGTGTCCTGCGTCACCAGGATTACGGGGACTTCTCGACTGCCCAGGAACCGGCTCAGCATGACCGTTCTTGATGCTCTGACGGTGTCTGGACTCAGCTTCACAATGGTTGTTGATACACCGTGGGCGTCCTTCGAAATCGTAAGACTGACGTTTTCATCGGCATAGACGCCGCACGCCATGAACCGCTCATCATCAGGAAACCCGGTCGGGTCGAGGACCGACACGTTGTAAGCGGGGCTCCCCTCGAAATCCTGGACCAGCGTTTCGGTCAGAATCCGAGCGCCGTACATGGATTCCGCATCGGCGTCCACGATCACCAGGGTTTCCGGATCGGGTCGCGCAAGCTCCGGGCTGGCGTTCGAGAAATACGACGGCATCGCCTTCTGCGCGTAAAAGTCGGTTGCCCTGGGAATCCACTCCGCCTGGCGGTCAGTGTCGTGCTCGGCGAAAACGGTCATCAGGCCACCGCTGAGGTGGAGGACCATGAAGAAGGCACCACCCGCGACGTAGACTGGGATGAGAGCCGCGAGGCCCGGTTTTTCCTCAGGTGTCGCCCGTTTCACGAGAAGCACGAAGTAGGCGCCGATCGGTAGCATGCCAATCAGGAACGCGAAGGTCACAGAACCGATGGTGTTGACGACAAATGGCAGATACTGCCCGACAAAATAGCCTGCGACGCCGAATACGGCAGCCGGTAGCAGAATCGTCATGAGGATCTGCTTCATACTGACATCGTCCTCGCTCGGCGCCGTTCGCGGCGGGTCGGCGACGGCCAGAACCTTCCACTTGACCACCAATACCACTACCGAAACCAGGAGACCGACGCCGGCGGCGGTGAAGGCGAGGTTGAAGCTCCACAGGTTCCGAAGAGGAGCCGCCAGCAGCGCCGAGGCAGAGGCTCCGATATTGATGCCCATATAGAAAATGTTGAACCCTGCATCGCGGCGCGGATCACCGGGCTCATAGAGATTGCCGACCATGGCCGAGATATTCGGTTTGAAGAGGCCATTGCCGAGGCACAGCAGCACCAGACCCGCATAGAAGGTCGGCATGCTGCGGACCCCTAGAGCGAAATAGCCTGCCGCCATCAGCAGGCCACCGATGAACACCGACTTGCGGAATCCGAGATAACGATCGGCGATCATGCCGCCGAGGAACGGCGTGAAGTAAACGAACGCCAGATATGTACCGTAGATCTCGCCGGCGTCCGAGTTGGACATCCCCAATCCGCCACGTTCGGTGTCGATGATGTAGAGATACAAAATACCGACGATCAAATAGAAACCCAGCCGTTCCCACATCTCGGTCAGGAACAGCGGCTTCAGACCCTTGGGGTGCTCTGTGGCCATCAATTACTCCCTCGTGTTCGATCCAGACCTGCGGCATCCTACAGTATCCGCCCGACGCTACCAAGCCATCAGCAGGCACCGGGAGCCTATAGCTATTGCCTTTTTCAGTTCTACAGATAAAGTTCGGCACCCGGTCCAAGCGGCAGACCGAGCAACAGCCAGGCCACCAGCAGCACCATCCACACGACCATGAATGCGATCGAATAGGGGAGCATCGTCGCGATCACGGTGCCAATGCCGGCCTTCGAATCGTACCTCTGGACAAACGCTACGATCAGGGCAAAGAAGGACATCATCGGCGAGATCAAGTTGGTCGTGCTGTCGCCAATCCGGTAGACGCCCTGCACCAGCTCCGGTGAGTAGCCCAGCAGCATGAACATCGGAATAAATACCGGCGCCATGAAGGCCCACTTGGCCGACGCGCTGCCCATGCATAGGTTGATGATCGCCGCCAGGACAATGAAGGACAGCATGAGCGGAATCGGTCCGAGCCCGGACGCCTTCAGAAGTTCGGCACCTTTGATCGCGAAAATCATACCGAGATTGGTGTACTTGAAATAGGCAACGAACTGGGCGGCAAAAAAGACCAGAACGATATAGAGACCAAGAGTCTCCATCGATTCCTTCATGCCTTTGATGACGTCGGCGTCGCTCTTGAAGGTCCCGGCTGCAAAGCCATAGGCAAGTCCGGCCAGCAATCCGCCGAGGAAGATGAAGGTGACAATCCCGTGCATGAACGGTGAATAGAGGACACTGCCGGTCTCGGCGTCGCGCAATATCCCGTTTTCGGGCACGAGCCCGATCAGGACCAGTAGCAGCAGCGCGAGGCTGACGATAAAAGCCCACCAAAGACCGCTCTTCTCCGCCGCCGACAGCCCGCGCAGCTCTTCGCCCTCAGCGACCGCCTCGCCCTCGTAGGCGCCAAGGCGCGGTTCGATGATTCTTTCCGTCACCCATGTACCGACCGCCGCGATGATGAAGGTCGAAACGAACATGAAGTAGTAGTTGCAGGCAGGAGTGACGGTGTAGGCCGGATCAATGATACGGGCCGCTTCCTGGCTGATGCCTGACAGCAGGGGGTCGATCGTACCGAGCATGAGATTGGCGCTGAATCCGCCTGAAACCCCCGCGAACGCCGCCGCCAGACCAGCAATCGGGTGGCGGCCCACCGACAAAAAGATGATCGCTCCAAGCGGCACCAGCAACACGTAGCCGATGTCCGAGGCCATGTTCGACATCACCCCGGCAAAAACGATCACAAAGGTCAGCAATCGACGGGGCGCGGCGTGGACCATCAATCTGATTGAGCCGGCGATGAGGCCGCTCTTCTCGGCCACACCGATTCCCAGCATCGCCACCAGCACCGTACCGAGTGGTGCAAAGCCGGTGAAATTTCCGACGGTGTGCTCAAGGATCCAATGCAACCCGTCCCGGGAGATGAGGTTGATGGGCAGCACCGCCACCCCGTCCCTGGGGTTGATCGCCACCAATCCGAGCTTGCTCGACAGCCAGGAGACCACGATCAACCCGAATGCAAAGATCGCGAACAGGGTCGCGGGATGCGGCAGGGCGTTGCCGATCCGTTCGATCGCGGAGAGAAACCGCGAAAGGATCGAATTGCGCTTCTGAGTGGCGTCTTTTTCTTTTTTCGCCAACGAAACCTCCACATGCTCTGAATCGGGCCAAAGGCGCCGGTAGATTCTACATGGGAGGTCTCTTTTCCGCGGTGAGTTGCTAGAATCCACCTGGGGGTACAACGTATGAGTCGCACCACAGGTTCCGTGCTTTTCGCGATTCTCGCAGTTTTCCTGCTTGTCGTTCCCCGTTTCGCACAAGGAGCCGAGCACGGGGAGCACGGCCAAGATCCTGCGAGTGAAACACACAATGAAAAGCTCGCCGAAGAAACCGAAGAAGCTGAAGAAGAGGGACACGGCGGTGGGCATGAAGGGCGGCCTCACCACATGAATGACATCGGTATTTTTGTGGGTGCCACCGACGAGCACGGCCACGGCACCGAACCCACTCTGGGCGTCGACTACCGGCGTCGTGTTGCAAAACGCCTGGGTATTGGCGCCCTCTTCGACTACGCAGGTGGCGAACAGAGAAACTCGATCTTCGCCGCTTCCCTGACGTGGTATCCGATCGGCCGGATGTTTCTCACGGCAGCGCCTGGTGTCGAGTTTCACCGCGGGCAAGGTCCAAGCATTGACTGCGGCTGCGGCGGGCTCTCGAAGAGCGAAGACCCCAGTCAGACCAGTCTGTATGACGAAGACGCCAGATATTTCGTTTTCCGAATCGGAACAGGATGGCATTTTCCGATCGGCCAGATCTACGGCGTTTCGCCGAACATCAACGTCGATTTCGTGGACGGCGAAAAGGTGTGGGTGTACGGAGTCAACTTCACCTTCGCCTGGTGAACGGTAACTTGACGCAGTGCACTAGCTTCCAGGGAGCAACCAGTTCAAGAAGGAGGGGAAACCATGGCTGACGCAACATGGATGGATGAGGCGAAGAAGAACTCCGGGTTTTTGATTTTTCTCGGGATCATGACCGTGATCTTCGGGGTGGTCGCGATCGTCTCGCCCCTGATCACTGGAGTGGCAGTGGCCGTTTTTGTCGGCTTTCTCCTGCTTGCTTCCGGAGTGGCGCGGATTGTCCACGCCCTGAAATCGAAACAGTGGGGTACCGGTTTCTGGGGCACCGTCATCGGCGTGCTCGGCGTTGCCGCGGGTCTGTTGATGATCTTCCGCCCGCTGGTCGGTCTCGTGACCATGACCATGTTGATCGCGATCTACTTCCTGATCGACGGCATATCCGAGATCATCGCCGCCTTCAAGATCAAGCCCGACCAGGGCTGGGGCTGGGTGCTCTTCAACGGCATCATCGCCGTCCTGCTCGGCTTCATGATCTGGCGCCAATGGCCGGTCTCCGGCGCCTGGGCGATCGGCCTGCTGGTCGGGATCCACATCCTGATGACCGGCTGGTCGATGATCATCCTCGGCTCGGGTGCACGAAGAATTGCGGGAGCAATCGAGGACGCGGTTGAGGACACGTTCGAAGCTGCCGGAGACGTCGCCGACAAGGCCGAAGACGTCGTCGATGACGTCGTCGACAAAGCCAAGGACACCTTCGGCGGGGACGAGAATTAGAGCCGCGATTCTGGCCTTCCTGAACGAAGGCCCATAACGGCCGCCTGGTTGTCATCCCGACCGAGGACCCAGCGGGTCCGAGTGGAGGGATCTGCGGAATTGTCCAGAAGCGCACTTCAGCCGAACCCACAGATTGCCTCGACTCGGCCTTCGGCCTCCGATTCACGCTCTCCAAGACCACCGGCCTCAATTTGAGCATCGATTACGCGGTCGGCGAGGATTCGGATGCGTGGTATTTCTACGTCGGGGAATCGTTTTAGCAGTTTCGGATTTCGGATTTCGGATTTCCTACACTCCTTCCCGTGTTGAGAGCAGAGAATCGGTTCAGATGAATGTCGGCAGCAACACCCGTTGGTTGATCACAATAATTTTTCTAGCTGTTTTGAATATTCCGATAACGGCACTCGCTCAGGCGAACGAGCGCGATGTCCTTCGCGATCGCATCGACATGCTGTTGTCGACTCACGAGGCCACCGTCGAAGGTGCGCCGATCGCCGCCATAGAACTCGTCGACGGGCTCTATTCGCTCCGCGACTACCGACCCGCGTGGACGGAAACCGCCATGGTGAAGGAGCTCTTCGATCAAGTGTTGAAGTCTGTCGATCACGGCCTGAATCCCGAGGACTTTCATGCCAAACAGCTCGGATTGCGCCTGAACCCGGGGCCTCGAGCCAACGACCCCGTGTTTCGAGCCAATACAGAGATCTTGTGCACCGATGCCCTCGCCCGGCTCGCTATCACTCTGCAATTCGGCAAGCTCGACCCGACCAGCCTTGACCCGGCGTGGAACTTCGGCCGATCGATCGTGCGACAGGATCCGCTGGCGTACTTCAACAAGGTCCTCGAAACAAAGACGGTCGCACTCACATTGGCCACCCTTGGACCGCAGAATCACTATTACCGGTTGTTCCAAGCAGGTTTAAAGGAGTACCGGTCGATCATGGCGGCGGGCGGGTGGCCGACCGTTTCTCCTGGTCTGGTGCTCAAGGAGGGTTCAAACGGCTTGCGAGTCGTGGAACTTCGGCAGCGACTGAAAATCTCTGGAGATTTTACCGGGCACAATCCGGCGAACCCGGTGGAATTTGACACAGATCTCGAAACGGCGGTCAAACACTTTCAGATGCGCCACGGCATCGACGCCGACGGCAAAGTGGGGCCGGGCACCCTCGAGGAGCTCAACGTCCCGGTCGAGACTCGTATCAACCAGCTCCGCGCCAGCCTCGAGCGGATGCGATGGGTCTTCCGAGATCTCCCCGACACATTCCTCATTGTCGACATTGCCGGATTCAACGCCTATCTCATGAAGGATGGAGAACAGGTCTGGGAAACGCGGGTCCAGGTCGGCAAGCCCTACCACGCAACCCCGATCTTCAAAGACTCCATGCGCTACATCGATTTCAATCCGACATGGACCATCCCGCCTGGAATCCTGCGCAAGGAAACCCTGCCCGCAATTCGCAAGGACCCGAGCTATCTCAGCCGCAACAACATGAGCGTGGTCACCACCTCGGGCAAGATCGTCGACCCGTCCACCATCGACTGGGCTGCGACGACAAAGAGCTTTCCCTACATGATTCGCCAGGAGCCGGGCCCCCACAACGCTCTCGGCCGGGTCAAGTTCATGTTCCCCAACAAGTACATGGTCTATCTCCATGACACTCCGAGCAAGGGTCTGTTTGCGCACTCCGAGCGGGCTTTCAGCCACGGCTGCATCCGAACCCAGAACCCCTTCGACCTCGCCGAGCTGCTGCTGAAGGACCAGGGATGGGACCGTGCGAAGATCGACCAGGTCATCGAATCGAGGAAGACCACGAGGGTCAATCTCACCGAACCACTGACCGTCATACTGCTCTATTGGACGGCGGAGGCTGATGACGAAGGCACCGTCCATTTCCGCAAAGACGTGTACAACCGCGACGCGGCAATCATCGAGGGCCTCGACGAGCCATTCCGGGTCAGCTTGCCACAGGGTGCTCAGGAAGCCTTAAAGCAGCCATATCGTTGAGGCGAGTTACTCGTTCTCGGTCATTTCCCGGAATCGATCGCCAGCGTAACCCGCGATCCCGATCCACACGAGGGCCAGCAAGATGGTGAGGAATGACAACACGCGCACAGCGGTGAACTCTTCGATGACGGCCCCCAGGAACAGGGCAATGCCGACAGCAACCACCTTGGCCGTGCGGTAGAGAAACATATCGATGCAAGCCTTGGCCTTGTACTTCTCATCGCGACTCAGCGGTGTGTAAAGGGACTCCCGGGCACTCTGATTGATCGAGTAGTTGAGGCCGTTGTCTACGGTGTTGAGCGATTTCCCGATCAATAGGATCGGGAAGAGAAGGTAAAGACCCGACGCACCCAGGATCAAAATCGGCATCACCAACAGAGCCGCCTTGACTCCGAATCGGCTCATGACATTGGCGGTAACGAAGAGCTGTACGAAGAGCGCCACGATATTTGTGATGGCGTAAACGGTGGCGAAGTGCTGGCCGGTGGCGCCGGTCACGTAGTGCACCACAGTGGCGGTGAACTGGTAATCCAGGAGCTGCGAAACGACCTCGTAGATCCCGACCAGACCCACAATCGCCAACAGGTAGCGAGATCGAAAGACGAGCAGCGCTCCCTCGAGCGCGACACCAGCTCTCTTCTTCTCCTCAGCAGCCATTGGAGATTCCATGGCGGTTGGCGCCCCCCACCGGTCAACCCAGCGGCCGGCCACTCCTGCGATCGCGGCAACCACGACCATGATTCCGGCGCAAATCAACGCCCAGTCAGTGGGCTCGAAGTTCTCGATCTGGGTGCGAACGAAGAAGGAGCTGAAGGCGCCACCGGTGACGCCACCGAGGACGATGGGACCGTAGAGGCGGCGCGCGTCGAGCGGCGAAACGCTGTCGTTGAGGAACGCGAAGAACGTCGCCACCATCAGCGAGTTGTAGAGATCACCGAAAATGTAGAAGCTCCACACCGTCGCCTCGCTTGGGTTTGGCAGCAACGCACGGTACATCAGGAGAAGGACGAAACAGAATGCGGCGAAGACGTAGGTGAGCTGTTGGCGGCGGAGGGTACGGGCGAGCCAGGTGAAAACGACCGCCGCGAAGAAGACCGTCACCATGTTGCCGATCTTGGCGATCATTTCGGCCTGCGGCCCGGAGAGACCCCAGCCGAAGAGATCAAAGGTGTGGCCACCGACATTGTAGAAATCGATGAACAGCGCTTTCTTGATCGGTTTGAGAATCCAGAACGTGGTGATGACAGCAAAGAAATAGAAGAACATCAGGACGACGAACGACCATTCGCCCTTCTGCACCCGCGTGGAAAGTTTTTGTCCTGTCATCTTCGTTGTATTCGCAACATCTACTCTAACGCGCTTTTTGCGATCCGGATTTCAATCTCCGAAAATATGCCGTCACTCCTCGTCGAGGAACTCGGACTCACCCAGCCATTCATCGTGGGGGTAATAGATCCACAACACGGAGCCCTCTTTGATCGCATCGATGAGGATCTTCGAGATCCCGGGGCGCACCGCCGGGCAGCCCCAGCTGCGACCAACCAGACGATCGTCGGCCCGGTCCTCGGACACGTACTGAGCGCCGTGGAGCACGATGAGACGCTCACGGGCGTTATCGTTCACGCCCTCTTCGAGCCCGTCGAGCTTGAGTGAGTAGCCGTGCCGGCCGTAATAAGTCTCGGCGGTCAGAAACAGGCCCAGGCTCGACTTGAGGGTGCCCTTCTCGTTGGAAAAGCTCAGGGCCTCCTCCATCGTACCCCCCGAACCACGCGGCGCGCCCATCCCGTGCGCCACCCACTCCTGGTAGAGCACCCGGCCGACCTTCATGTCGATCACCCACAGCCGTTGTTGGTACGACGGCAGCTCATAGTCGATGACCGTCAGCACCTCTCGACGCACGTACCCACCCTCGCGTGCCTGCTCGTAGGCCTCGAGAGCAAGCTCCAAAACCTCCGGCCTGAGATTGTTCGTCTGTTCGAGAATCGCCTGCGGTTCGACAGCAGCGGCAACGCAACTGATCATCGCCATCACGAAGGTCAATACAATCTTCATATCGAGAATATTAGTTTTGCCTCTGTTGCCGGGTCCTCCACCTGGAGGACTCGCCCACAATCAACAAAAAGAGGATCTCGCGCCGAATATCAGCCCGCCATCCGCGCCATGGCCTCTTTGCGGAGCAGGGCGAATCCAACCGAATTGAAGTTGTAACCTGCAACGTCGGCGAAGAGTGTCGCGGCTTGCTCGGCTTTGCCGGCGCCCTCCTCGGCCAGCGCCAGGTGGTAGCGAATGAACATGTTGTTCTCGAAATCGGCCTGGCGCAGGTGCAATGCCGCCTTCGGGTAGTCACCCAGCTTCAAGTACGCCATCCCCATGACGTAGTGGTGTGGCTCCAGCTTGCGCGGATTGGCATCGTTCTCCACAAGCACCGCGATCCTCTCGGCATGTTCGACCGCCGCATCCAGGTCGCCGGCATAGGCGGCCAACAGTCCGTCCCACAACCGGCAGTCGGCCTTCTGCAAGCGGTGGGCGTCGTCGGTCCCGACTTCCTCCGCGATCTCCATCTGTAACTGGTTGCGGCGCCCGATCACGCTCGCCGCGCGATCGTAGCGGCCCGTATGAAGTGCCGCCGTCGCTTCGTTCGACAGCGCGAAAACCTGCTGGCCTTTGACCTGGTCCGCCGGTGTTCCCATCGCCTCAGCCTCGTCTGCAACGCTCTCGAGTACGTCAAGCGCCGTGTCGATATCGCCGGCATGGATGTAGGTGAAGGCACGGTATGTGGCAAAGGCGGCTTTGTTTTCGGGTTCGGCCGCAGCAATCGCAACATCGAAGGCGGTCAAGGCGTCACCGTAGTCACCGAGGAAGGAGATCACGTGACCCTTCTTGAGTTGGGCCTGAGCCAGACCGGGGTCCTTTTCAGTCGCCAGATCGTACGCTTCAAGGGCTGCATCGAGGTCGTTTTGCGCGCGTTTGATATCACCCACGAGCTCGAAACCCTTGGCCTCGTTCGGATATGCGGCGGTCATCTTCTGGGCGCATTCCTCCGCCATCGTGAAGTCCTGCGGCTTGCGATAGAGGTAACTGGCGGCGGCAGCCATGAGCGCTCCGGGCGAATCCGGTTCGATTTCGAGGGCCCGGACATACGATTCACGGGCGGCTCCGTTGTCGCCCGTAGCGGTCTGCATATTGCCGAGCATCATCGTCGCTCGAGCGCTGTTCGGATATGCCTCGACGAGCTGGGACGCGAGCTGAACCCCCTGTTCGGTGTCGTTGGTCAAAAACGTACGGCTGATCTCGACCATCAACCGCTCACCTTCGCTGACGGATTCGATATTGACGTCGGCCTTATCGAGGCAGTTCTGGAGCTCCTTGTACGAAATGGCAACATTCGACTGATCGAAATGTGCCCTCACAAACGTCGGGTCTTCTGCGGCGGCTGCCATGAACTTCTCCCGCGCCTGGACATTTCTGCCGACATCGGACAGGTACTCACCCTCCTCACAGAGCGCGCGGGCGGCTTCGGATTCCGTCGTAAATGGAATCATTCCAGCCCTGGAGGCGCCCTCCTGCTCTGCGGTTACCATCTCGTCCTTTTGAGCGCAGCCTACGGCGCCCAGCAGCAGAACCAGCGCGGCGATGGTGCGCATGAGGTCACGAAATCTGAGATGACGGTTGAGCATGACCCACCTCCTCGTCTTTGTGGGGCGGCTCACCCCACGGTCCGTTTTCGGTCCGCAGTTCAACGACGCCTACCAACGCTCCTGCGTCTTCGGCGGGGCTGCGAGCTTGAGATTCCATTCGCGGATCATCATATCTGAACCGATCAACGTTTTGGTCGAACGAGCCACCAGGCGACAAGACCACACACAACCCGGCCAGTACGGACCCGATAGCAAATATTTGTCGTTCCATCTCCGCTCCATTCTCGGCAGTTTATCGAAGAACCAGCCACTAAATATATTCAACCGGGAATTCCAACGAGACGTGGGTGATTCCTATATCCGTTTGTTATAATCCCTATTCGTGAACGTGAAAAATTAGGAGGTAAAAAATGCGTCTAAAAACCGCCCTAATCCTCGCCGTGATGACCGCCGCCGGCACCGCCTCGGCCCAGGAAAAACCCAACATACTGGTCGTCTGGGGTGACGACATCGGCCAGTCCAACATCAGCGCCTACACCATGGGCGTGATGGGCTACCGCACGCCCAACATCGACCGCATCGCCAATGAGGGGATGATCTTCACCGACTACTATGGCGAGCAGAGCTGCACCGCCGGCCGTGCCTCTTTCATCATGGGACAGAGCGTCTACCGCACGGGCCTGTCGAAGGTCGGCAGTCCGGGCGCGGATCTCGGCATGCGGATCGAGGACCCGACCATTGCCGGGTTGCTCAAGAAACAGGGTTACGCGACCGGTCAATTCGGGAAGAACCACCTCGGCGACCAGGACGACATGCTGCCCTCCAACCACGGCTTCGACGAGTTCTACGGCAACCTCTACCACCTCAACGCCGAGGAGGAGCCCGAAAACGAAGACTACCCCGGCGACATGGTGCTTGCCGACGGTTCCACCTTTCAGCAGAAATTCGGTCCGCGTGGCGTGATCCACTCCTACGCCGACGGGCGGATCGAGGACACCGGCCCGCTGACCAAGAAGCGGATGGAGACCGTCGACGACGAAACCGTTGCCGCCGCCATCGACTTCATCGAGCGCCAGGAAGCTGCGGGCAAACCGTGGTTTGTCTGGTGGAGCGGTACCCGGATGCACTTCCGGACCCACGTCAAGGAGGAGCTCCGCGGGATCTCCGGCCAGGACGAGTACTCCGACGGCATGGTCGAGCACGACATGCACATCGGCGAGTTCCTCGAGGTGCTCGACGAACTCGGGATCGCCGACAACACCATCGTTTTCTACTCGACCGACAACGGCCCGCATTACAACACCTGGCCCGACGCGGCCTCGACTCCCTTCCGCGGCGAGAAGAACACCAACTGGGAGGGCGGCTGGCGGGTTCCCGCTATGGTCCGCTGGCCCGGCCACATCGCCCCCGGCTCGGTGACCAATGAGATCGTCCACCACATGGACTGGCTGCCGACCTTCGTGGCCGTCGCAGGCGACCCCGATATCAAGGAAGAGCTCATGGCAGGGGGTTATGAAGCCATCGGTCGCACATACAAAGTCCATCTCGACGGCTACAACATTCTTCCACTGCTCACCGGCAAGACCGAGAAAAGCCCACGCCAGGAGATCTTATACTTCTCTGATGATGGCGACCTCACCGCGCTGCGTTACAACGACTGGAAGGTGATCTTCATGGAGCAACAGACCGAGGGCACCTTCCGTGTCTGGATGGAGCCCTTTGTACCTCTGCGGTTGCCGCTTCTCTTCAACCTCCGCCGCGACCCCTATGAGCGCGCGACGATTACATCGAACACCTACTACGACTGGCTGCTTGACCGGGTCTACCTCCTGCTGCCTGCCCAGGACTACGTCGGTGCGTTCCTGAAGACATTCCAGGAGTTTCCGCCGCGCCAGAAGGCGGCGAGCTTCACCATCGATCAAGTCATGGATGCGCTCAGCCCGTCGGGAGGCTGATCAGCGCGAAGCTTCGAAAACTCTCGGAACCGGGAGCCGTGACGGCTCCCGGCCTCGTTATTTGACCGTTGCTCGGTGGCACGACGCCGGCGGCGAGCAGCGACCTCGGACTCTGTTCTGAACTCTATGGAGGAGTCATGCGAAGAAAACTCGATGTCT
>Ga0209013_10002355_pt1 | contig 17144 bp, 17 predicted proteins | sample Cruoilmetagenom2_FD_187291 | JGI IMG/M metagenome (GOLD analysis project Ga0209013, IMG submission 187291) | Oil polluted marine microbial communities from Coal Oil Point, Santa Barbara, California, USA - Sample 2 (SPAdes) (version 2) | ecosystem: Environmental > Aquatic > Marine > Oil seeps ...
GGTGGCCTTCCCCCGATCCCGTTAATGGAAGATATCAGCTTCAGTCGCTTGCTGAAGCGCCACAGTCGACCCTGCCGTGTTACACAGACACTGGGCACCTCTCCGCGCCGCTGGCGCACACACGGTATTCTGAAAACGATTGTGACCATGTGGGGATTACGTCTGGGCTACTTTGCCGGTATCAGCCCCGAACGACTGGCCAAATATTATACGGTGACGAGCGGGTGAAGTACCCGCATGGGCGGTTGCTGCTCCTGACCAAGGCACCCGATCCCGGCCAGGTAAAAACACGGCTGATCCCGCTACTCGGCGCGGATGTGGCAGCTGAACTCTATGCACAACTGGTGCACGACTGCCTGACAATGTGCACGACTGCAGCACTGTGCCCGGTTGAGTTATGGTGCAGCCCGTCGACCGGGCATCCGTTCTTTCAGCAATGTAGCAAGCGTTACCAGACAACCCTGTACGCGCAGTCAGCCGGCGACCTCGGGCAGCGCATGTCACAGGCCATTCAAACCACACTGGGGCATGCTGATTACGTCGTACTGATAGGTGCAGATTGCCCGACGCTCACCGCAGAAGACCTTGTAACCGCGTTCGATGCAATGAAGGCGGGTACCGATGTTGTCATCGGTCCCGCCGAGGATGGTGGTTACTACCTGATTGGCATGCGTGAGCATCACGCAGCCCTCTTTGTCAACATACCCTGGAGCACATCTGAGGTACTCTCCCTCACAGAAAATCGACTGCAACAACACAATCTAAGCCTGCTTACATTGCCGCTACGCAAAGACCTTGATACGCCAGAGGATTATGCGGTATATAGAGGAGGGAATTAAATCAACTACACCCGGTCAAACCAGCAAGAGACTGGCATAATCCGGGAAAGTGTCCTAATAGTTACCTATAATCGTCGTGGTATTGAATAATACGCGCATCATGACAATCAAAATCCGAACAAGGAGATAACAGTATGAGACGGCTCTATTTCTTAATCCCCAGTATTGACAGCGCAAAAACCATCGTTGATGAGTTGCTGCTGGCACGCATCGAACAACGGCATATCCATATCGCAGCCGCAGATCACCATGCCCTGATTGAGGCCAACTTGCCTGAAGCCAATCTGTTGCAGGAAAGCGATTTCGTGCCTGCAGTGGAGCGGGGACTAGCCATCGGCGGCGCAACCGGGATTCTCGCCGGCGTTGCAGCCGTTGCATTGCCGGGTGTCGGTCTGGCACTGGGTGGTGGTGCCATACTGGGTATTGGCCTGGCGGGTGCCGGCATGGGCGCATGGCTATCCAGCATGATCGGGATATCCGCACCGAGTTCACGCCTGACCGAGTTTGAAGAGGCCATCAAGGAGGGCGGCTTACTGATGATGGTGGATGTCCCGAAGACACGGGTTGATGAAATTACTGATTTGATCAAAAAACATCATCCGGAAGCAGAGATCGAGGGCACTGAGCCGGTTATTCCTGCTTTTCCATAACCTGTTCGCGGGCAATCCTGCTCCTGCACAATAGATACACACCCGTGTGGGAGTGCCGTCCCCGGCGCGAATCGCGGCGGGGACGCCGCTCCCACAATCAATATTGTTGTAATAACTACACATGCAGCACCCGCATCTCACTGTCGGGCCCGCTTCGCTCCCAGAGTTCCATGAAATATTTTCCCAGCCTTGCGACTTCGCCCGGGTTATTGAAATTGGCGGTTCCCTCGTAGCGGCTTGCCAGCGGCCGGTAGAAGTATCCGGCATCATCACAGATCAGGAAGGTCTTGCCGGTATTCTGATATTCAGGAGGAGGGCATCTGAACTGAATATTCGCACTCAATTTGCGTGATAATTCAATCAGGCGATGCCCCTTCTGTAAAGTCCTGTGGCTGTCCAGTATCAGCACCCTGAAAAAGGCATCCTGATGCTGCCGGGCCAGTTTGCTGATAGCATTCAGAAATGGTTGCTGGTCGAAGATCGCGGGTTCCAGATCCAGGGTAAGCAGCATCAAGCCACGCTGTGCCTGTTCCGCCAGTGTCTGTGCGATGGCGCGTACATCTTCACGACTGTGCAGTGAAAATTCAAGACGGTCTATACCAAGTTGCATGCTGGCGATATCCAGCTCATTGGCAGGCACCGAACCCTTAGTGAATGCATTCATCAGCTACCCCCTGGTTGCCAAACGAACACTCACCTCCCTGTCAGCTTTGGTGCTGATTATAGTCACATTGATGAACAATGCACAGGGCTCATAAGACCTTGGTTCAATAGCATCCCGGTGGCGGGAAGCCCATCATATGATCAGGAGAGTGAAGACAGGAAACGGATCAGGAATGGACGACAGAAGACAAATGGCAGAGAGACGCGCTTACCATTCAAAGCAGGATCGTCTGTTCAAGTGTAGCAAGCGCGCGCAGCCAGATCGTCGCCTGAATAACATCAAGGTAGAATGGATACCAACCAGCCGCAACATCCCCCGGATGCAGTGAGGCAGTCAGTAACCGAGCAGCCTTGCCCCCTGGTAAAACCCGAAACTGACCACCCAGGCAAGACTCAGCGACCAGCCAAGACTGACAGCGGTAAATTTCCAGCTGCGGGATTCAGTAAGCTGGGTAGCCAGCGTGGATAAACAGGGGACATACAGCAGTATAAACAACATAAAGCTGATCGCCTGAATGCTGTCCATCTGCGTGGCCAGGTAGCCATTCAGTGCAGCCCCCTCCAGACCGGTCATGGCGACAATCGCACCGATGACAATTTCCTTTGCCACAAAACCAAACAGCAGGACCACGGACATCACCGCACTGATGCCGATGGGTTCAAGCACCGGCCTTAACCACTCACCGATCATACTGGCATAGGTGCCGGCACCGCCGGGCGTTGCGCCTTCGGGGTAGTGAGTCAACCACCATACCAGCACCACGCCGGTAATAATGAAGGTACTGGCACGGCGCAGAAAGTGAGAGATTTCATGCCAGCCACGCATCAACACCTGGAACAGAATCGGCTTCCGGTAGGGTGGTAGTTCCAGTACAAACGGCTCATCACTCTTTAGTCGCCGGCCAAACAGTAACGCCGTCAGAAAAGCCGCGGCAAAACTGGCCAGATACATGAAAAACAGGATGAAAGGCGCCTGTTGCGGTGTAAACAATGCCGTGATGATAAAAATAAACACCTGCAGCCGTGCCGAGCACAGGGAGAAGGGTATCACCAGCATGCTTAACAGGCGCAGGGAACGACTGCGCATGACACGGGTTCCCATCAAGGCCGGCACGTTGCAGCCAAATCCCATCAACAACATGACGAAGCCACGTCCATCCAGCCCCAGACGCGCCATCAATGCATCGGTGAGGTAGGCGGCACGCGCCAGGTAACCGCTGTCTTCTACCACGGCCATCAGGAAGAAGAACAGAATAATAACCGGTACAAACGAGGCCACGGTACCAATACCGTCGTACAGGCCCTCGATGAGGAAACCATACAGTGTCGCCGGCAATACACTGGCGAGAGGCTCCAGCGCCCAACCACGAAAGAGCCCCAGCAGGTAGGCGACCATTTCCTGCAAGGGCGCACCCAGCGTATAGACTGTCTGAAAGACCAGAAACATGACCAGGAAAAACAGTGGCAAACCGAACACCGGGTGCAGCAGCACACGATCAATCCGCTCCGTCATCTTGCGAACCAGATTGCTTGGTGAGGATACATGCTGGCTTACGAGCCTGTCTGCCTGTTCCACCAGTTCGTCATCGGCGTGCAGAAAGGCCTTGAGCTCATTCGGCTTCACCGGATGCAGAGACTGGAGATTCTCGACCAGTACATTCCTGGCTTCATTTAATCCTGTGCCATTGCGCGCACTGATCAGGATAACCGGGCAATCGAGTGATTTCGACAATGCCGGGGCATCGATGCGGATACCCAGCTGCTCTGCTTCGTCAATCATATTGACCAGCAGCACCGGGTTCATTCCAAGCTTGTGAATTTGTAATGCCAGTGGCAACTGGTGGTCCAGTTGCGAAGCATTCAGGATCATGACGACCTGGTCTACGGCATTGTTTTCAAGAAACGAGCGAACGACCTGCTCATCTTCCGAGAACCCGTGCAAGTCGTAGATACCGGGCAGGTCGACCACCTCGACAGCATCAGCCCCGAGAACGATATTGGCACTGAGCAATTCAACGGTAACACCGGGCCAGTTACCAACGCGGGAGGAGGAGCCGGTTAATCGATTAAAGAATGTCGACTTGCCCGTGTTGGGCATGCCAACAATGGCAATACGTTTCACTGGGTTGTGGCGATGGCAACCCGGGCTGCATCGCGACGACGCATGATGAGATCAACACTGCCAATACGAATTTGCATAGGTCCCAGGCGGGTACAACGAACGACCTGGGCTTCCCGTCCGGTGCGCAATCCCATCGCCTGCAAGCGCTGACGAATGTCATCCGGTGCATGGATGCCCGTTATGTGCGCTGTTTCACCGATACCCAGCCTGGACAGATCCGTCATCTTTTTATGTGCGTGTTTCATGTGCCTGAAGTGGACAGTCAATTGAGAATGGTTTTCATTATCACCCGTATATAAGAATCCGTCAATATATTTAAGTATCCGTCCGTGGGAACACCCGCTGGTAACACTGTATTCTTGTAGAACTAAATGATAATGATTTGCATTTAGCTCTATTAATTACTAGGATATCAGCATATTCACCAGATAACAGCCCCGAGGAAGACCACCATGAAAACCGTATTACTGTCTGCCAGTGTATTGGCGTGCCTGCTATCACTCTCAGCTACAGCGGCAAATAAGGCCCCACCGACCATTGAAGATCTCTGGGAAATCATCCAAAAACAACAGGCTGAGATCGATGCCCTCAAGAATCAGCAGCAGAATACGGCCAAGCAGGCCGCAGAGGCGGATGAAAAGGCCGAGGCCGCCGTGGTTGCCATTGAAGAATCCGGTTCGGGATCAAGTGCCAAATCCAGCTGGACAGACAGGACGACCATCGGCGGCTACGGCGAATTGCACTATAACAACATCAATAACGACGGCATTGACGATAAAAATGAGATCGACTTTCATCGCTTCGTGCTGTTCTTCGGGCACGAATTCACGGATAGACTGCGCTTTTTCTCGGAATTTGAACTTGAACATGCCCTGGCGGGTGATGGCAAGAACGGTGAGGTCGAACTTGAACAGGCCTACATTGAATATGACATACGTGACAACCTGCAGACCAAGGGTGGTCTATTCCTGATGCCGGTCGGCATTCTGAATGAAACTCATGAACCTGCTACTTTCTACGGTGTAGAACGCAACGACGTTGAAAACATCATTATTCCCAGCACCTGGTGGGAAGCAGGTGGCGCACTGAATGGCTATTATGAGAATGGCATCAGCTGGGATCTGGCACTGACGTCCGGATTGGCTATCCCCACAACCGGTGACAATGCCTTTCGGGTTCGCAGTGGCCGGCAAAAAGTCTCTGAAGCCATTGCCAATGATTTTGCCTATACCGGTCGCCTGAAATATACCGGCATCCCGGGGCTGGAACTGGCTGGAACCCTGAACTACCAGTCGGATGCCTCACAGGAATCCGGCGACGGACTTGACCAGGGTCTCCTGTTTGAAACCCATGCGGTCTACCAAAATGGTCCATTCCAGTTGCGTGCCCTGTATGCCGGCTGGGATTTCGATGGCTCTGCCGTGACCGCCGCTGATGCCGACCGGCAGAACGGCTGGTACATCGAGCCCAGCGTCAGGCCCTGGCAATCAATTGGTTTCTATGCCCGTTACGAAGACCTGGATGGCGCGCGCACCCGCGACAAATTCAAGCAGTGGGAAATTGGTGCCAACTACTGGCCTTATGAAGACGTCGTACTGAAGGTAGACTACCGCGACCGCAGCGTTGATACCGTTGACATCGCGGCGAAATCCGTCGATTTCACCGCCTTCGACCTGGGTATCGGGTACCAGTTCTAGATGGTACTTACTTAAAATTCTTGCCACGGAAGCACACGGAATGACACGGAATAAAAATGCCTTAGAAGAATTATTTCCGTGTTTTTCCGTGTGCTTCCGTGGCCAATTGGGTGTTTTTTATTGATCAGACCTCATAGGTAAGTGCCACTCGGGTACAAACTCACATATTCTGCGTAAGATTCAGTTATGACAATCAGGGCATACATAATAATTCTGGTCATGCTTGGTGCCAGCACCGCGCTTGCCGACGACGCATACCAAAGCCCGGAGGAATTCCTGCAAGAAGCCTTCAACAACACCACCCCCGATCCCGGTGTCATCTGGCTCAAAGGTGACGTCAAAGACACCAGCAGTAAAATACTGGGGCACCCGTACCCGGAGCTACGCATACGTTACTGGGGTGAGGGCGATCGTACCGCCTGGATACTGGAGGAGGTTGGCAAGGTCAAACCCATCACCGTCGGACTGGTGGTCAATAACAATGGACTTGAGAAGATTCAGGTACTGGCTTTCCGGGAAAGCCGTGGCTGGGAAGTCCGCTATCCCTTTTTTACGGATCAATTTATCGGAATTGGCCTGACGGACAAACATGAACTGGACCAGACTATCGACGGTATCTCCGGTGCCACCTTGTCCGTTCGTGCCCTGAAAAAACTGGCCCGGCTAGCCCTCTACCTGCATAGCCAGACACGCTCAGCTGATGACACGACACCCTAAACACAAAACACGCGCTAAATTGCTGCGGTCGCTGTTTATCTGGCACCGCTATATCGGCCTGAGTGCCGCGTTATTTGTCGTCATTCTATCGGTAACCGGTCTGGCACTGAATCACACCGAGTCACTGGGCATGGACTCGACGCATGTACAGTCAGAATCGTTACTTAACTGGTATGGCATACACGCGCCCGATGAACTCAGCAGTTATTCGGCTGACTCGGTTTTGTATACCGGAATAAACGAGCTGGTATTTCGCAATACCGAGCTCCTTGATGGAGTCAAGGCACCACTCGTCGGTACCATTGTCTATCAGGATTTTATTGTTATCGCTTCCCTGGACCACCTGACCCTGCTAAGCCAGGATGGGCAACTGATTGAAAGCATCGGCGGCGCCGGTGGCGTACCGGCTGGCATGAAAGCCATTGGTACAACCATGGATGGCGCCATCGCCATCAAGGCTGCGCACGGTTATTACCTGACTGACGAAAGCTTTCTGGAATGGACCGAGACCGACACAGTCGATGCGACATGGTCTGTGAAATCTGATACACCGCCAGCGCTTGTACGGGCATTACAGGCTGCCTATCGCGGTAATGGGCTACCGCTGGAACGTGTTGTGCTGGATCTGCACAGTGGCCGTATACTGGGCAATGCCGGTGTCCTTCTGGTTGATGCAGCCGCCATCCTGTTTCTGCTACTGGCCGTTAGCGGCATCTGGCTATGGGGCAGGCGACGGGCCAGCGCCAAGGCGCACAAACGTAAACTGGAACATCAGATGTAATACCATGATAGGCCAAATCGTCAAATCCATCAGTCATCCACTGGCCATGGTGTTGCTCGGCATATACTGCACTGTGGCACAGGCAGAAGTTTATGACATCACTGAACTGCAACAGCCGGGTAACTCCAGCCCTGCCATGACAGGTTTCTACACCGTCACTTCGGATGGAGAAACGACACTTGAGGATCCGGTGGAATCCGGTTTTGCATTAGACGCCGGCAGCGACTTCGATCCGGATCTTATTCAGGAAGAAGAGCCTGAATCCGACACATCAGAAAAGACCTCTGAAAAAGCCTCTAACAGTAAAAAGCAGGAAACACGGACCGTCAGGATAAGGGTCAAGCGCAAACAACCGGAACGAAACCGGGCCGACCAGTCCCAGTGCGAACGTCACGGCTTCTATTACACCAATGACGGACGCTGCATACTTCCGGCCTATCAACACTATTTGCCGGCCATTCCCCAGCCACTGCCGGGCGGCAGCATGCACCCTGGGATGCCGGATTAATGGCAAGATCATCTGGATGGAGCAAATAAAAAGATCTTGTCATTGCGAGCAAAGCGCGGCAATCTCTTGGTTGCAGATCAGTAACCAGTGGATTGCTTCGTCACTATGTTCCTCGCAATGACGAATCAACCAGAGCAACATTGAAAGACTAAAAAGAACGTCATACAGGCTATTAATATATTATGAGATATTCGCTAAAGAAATACAGTGCATTCTTTCTTGGCCCGATAGCCGCCATGTTTTTTATTGTCGTTGTCTTTCAAGGACCCCATCTATTTCAAAGCACCGGTTCTCTAGCGAGCCTCAGCCAGGGCTTTCTTGGCTGTGCAGAGTGCCTGCTCACATTAGCGCCCGTCACAATCATGGCAATCATTCTCGGCTTTCCGATTTTCTATTTGCTACGCTGGATCATTCACTGGAGGCTGTGGTCCTGTTTGCTGGGCGCGTTGCTGGTGGTCGGCTCAGTGTCGCTGCTCATCATGGACAATGTTACCAACACGGGCATAGGGGAAATTGTCTCAGGCCAGTACCTGCTGGCGATGGTACTCGCTACCCTCAGTTACGGGGCGGTCTTCTGGTTCCTGATGGACAGGTACTGGGACAATGACGAAGACGAAGAAGAGGAGTAGGGGGCTTACTACTCAGCGAATTTAATATTCGTGACCTTTGCTTCAACCGCGCCTTCCTGCCATGCGGTTGGCACCGCATCTGCCTTATAGAAGTTCCCTTCCTCCATTTGCCAGATGTAGTTTTTCTTCAGAATCACCTGATCACCACTGTACGACTTTTTCATGGCCAGCACCGGTCGATAGCGTTCCTCTGCAATCACCATTCCTCCGGCATCCTTGAAGTACACCGTCACTTCCACTTCACGAAGTAGCCGGTCACCATCATTCTTTAACTTGAATTTTACGCCGGGCACTTTCGTGTCAGAAAATGTTGTATATAACTTCGCCTCCAGATCATAGAGTGCGACTTCCTTTATATATTCCTGTTTTTCTGCAAACTCCTTGATATCCCGCTCAGTGTCCTTGATGCCCTGAACAGCAACAATCATGTTGCTATCGAGCTCAAGCACTTCATTATATTTCTCGATTGCGGCCTCAAGGCTGCTGTTGGATTTACGCAGCTCCCTGGCATCCGCAAGCAGTTTGGCGATGCGTTCTTCCTGTGCTTTCTGCAGGAGTTCAGCCTGCCAGTCAAGATGAACCTTCCAGGCTCCGAGTTCATTGACCAGCTGAAAGGATTCCTTTTTATAGACAGTCGGGGCATCCTGGTCGGCGTATTTTTTCTTGAGCATTGGTGCGGCTGTATTCGGATCGATCCTGCTGCCGTCGGACTTCCCGGATGCTTTCTCAAGCCCCTTCAGCATGCCTTTTGTATCAGGGAGTATGATAGAAACCTTAACTGCTGCATTGCTTTCTGACTGCTGAAGCGAATCAATCCTGACTTCGAAATCATCCACAAATGCTTTTACAATAGGATTAGCACGGTTTTTATTTTCGGCCAGGTAATCTTGCAGACCCTTGACTGACTTGTCCGGAGAAGATACGTACTCATAGGCCACCTCATTTTGCCCGGTATAGACGGCAAACAGATAGTCGGTCAACACTTCATCCGGATCAGGAAAATCTTTGTTGTCACACGCAGATAACGATCCGATTGCAACAAACACGAGCAGGATTCTAAATACAGGTATTTTCATGGTTTCCATAAATTTCCGTTTTATTCAGCAGCCACTATGATAACGTCGCCACACACTATACCTTTACTCGGCCATTCAATTCCATGCCTTGGGTAAAACAGATGATAGACGTCTGCTGCATATAACTTTCACCCTGCGCCAAACAGGGGAAAAGGTTCGAGTGATCTCAGCCAGAGATATGCATAGGAAGGAGCGAGCAATTCATGAAAAAGCGACTTAAATCAGTACCGGAATTCGCCAACGAGGATGAAGAGCGGCGCTTCTGGGAGCAACACGATTCCTCGGAATACCTTGACTGGAGTCAGGCCGAACAGGTTGTTATGCCCAGGCTAAAGCCAACGACAAAAACGATTTCCCTGCGTCTCCCTCAGCATCTACTGGATTCCATAAAAGCTGCAGCCAATGCGCGTGATGTACCCTATCAATCGTTGATCAAAGTGTGGCTACAAGAGAAACTGCATGACCATTGAAGTTGCCGCTCATTTTTATTCGCCCACCCTTAGGGGATAGCGGCCACCGAGGATTCCACAACATCCACCGATGACGGCAAGGGGCTCGGAAGCCCCTGCTGGAACTGCGCCCAACTCAGGCTGCGATGTACCATCCGGTTGGAATCGAGCGTCAAATTCCCGGTCACACCCTGGTAGGCACCCATCAGATTATTCCCCAGCTGCTCAACATAAGGAATGATATGCCAGGCATCGATACCCAGTGCATGAAACCGCCCGTACCGGGTTGCACTGTCAGGCCAGTACTCCCTTATGGTGGCCTGCATGTACGCACGAGTGCCATTGTTGTCGAGCATCCACGGCATGTCACAGAAGGCGACATTATTCAGGTCTGCATCAAGGGAGCTATCCGGCTGACCTGTATACACATGTGAAGTGGCGTATACCGGTAACCGTGGCGCCCTGTAAAAACTTAATTGCGGCCTGATCAACCGCGCCTGCCGAGGCGTTGCAAGCATAAAGATATAGTCCACATCCTGGCGTCGGCGTGGCTCAAATTCGAGTTTTTGTCCTGCCAGGCGGACCAGTTGTTGATGACGCGCCTTGCTGCTGTCCAGGTTCAGGGTCGTGCTGATAGAGGTTCCATGATCCGTCTCACCAGCATTGTAGTAGCCGACTTCCAGCACACGGCCACCAAGAGACTGCCATTCCTCACGCCATGCACGATAAATACGTTCACCCCACGGACCTTCAGGAATGAGCGCGATGGCCTGCCGGTGGCCATCATGCCAGGCACGACGGGCCACCTCGCGTGCCTCGTCTTCAGGCGCCAGCCCAAATTGGAACAGAAAATCATTATTGATCGTGTCGGCATCAATCGTATTCAACGCCAACACCGGCACGGGTAATACGGATTGGGATGCAAACTGTTGCACCGCCTCTTTACGCAGCGGACCGATAACAAACTGCGCGCCATCACTGACTGCCTGCTGATAGATTTCCAGTATCGTTTCGGAATACCCACCGGTATCGTAAACCCTTATGGCTGGCTGCAGGGTGTCTGCCGGCATGTCATAGTAGGCTGCGAGCACACCATCACGAATGGCCGCGGCAGGGTTGGCGAGTTTGCCGGTTAAAGGGAGCAGTAGAGCCAATTGCTGCGGAGGCTGCCCGGCAATCCGCATGCCACCGGCAAGTTTGGCCGTAAATGCCCCTCGTGCTGGATGGCCCGGGTATCGCGTTTCCCAGTGTGGAATAACATCCACCAGCATCTCGGGTTCCTGTGAATACAGGCGACTGAGCTCTACCAGTTCAACCCAGCCGCTTAACTCATCAGGGGGCTGGGCGGTACGCAGTTGCGACAACTCTTCATCTGTCAGGCTGGTTAAGGCCACCCAGATTGCCATGTGGTTTGCCAGGCGTCTATCAGGATTCACCAGCAGCGGGTCCAGCAGGATGCGCTCATGGATGCTGGCAATGTGTTTCCTGTTTTGCTGCAAGGCTTCAGCACGTAACCAGTAATAGTCCGCCCTCAGGGCATTATCGTCCGGTGGCACCTTCAATAGTGACAGTACCCGGTGTGGCTGATTATGCACATGAGCAATCTGCGCCTGGAGTATGTCATAGTGTTGACGCTGACTGCTGGAAAGATAGGGGAGGGTGATGCGATCCAGAATATTAATAGCTCGGTCAGCTTCATCCAGTTCCATCAGGCCGCTAGCTGCCTGCAACAGTATGCCCTGTCGCTCCTCGTCAGTTGCAACAGCGGCTGCACGTAAATAGTTATCGACCGCACCCTCGTAATCACCGGCCGCCACGCGCATATCGGCAGCCTCCAGGAAGCGGTCACTGACCGTTGATGTCTTTATGGGAGGTGAGGTGGAGCAGGCGGTGAGCAGTGATACCAGAAGGACGGCCAACAGGCATAATTTCCTTGGATTCAACATATTATAATAAGCTGCTCGTCCAGGCAGGCGACAGTGGGTGTTAAAGAGAGTTACAGGCCGCAGCGAGTATAGTGAGACAACCACAAACAGACAAGCAAGTGCAATCCGAGGATTAGAAATAGCAGCACAATCCTTCAATCCTTTATAAATAATTGTAAAATATTCAAATCTTTATTTACAAAACATACAGAATGTTATAAAAATTAGTATGAATAAGTGTTAAACAGCTATTGCTTATGCTATATCATTTCCAGAATAAGCATTAGCACTTTGCAACCCATTGAATTATAGAGCAAATATGCAAGAAACGCGGGGATACGGCATTACCAACAGCTTTGTCTCACATAATTGACACAGAGCCTATGCTAAATCACCACTTTTGGATGGATTCTTCAGGAATATTTGTTAGCTCTTTTGTTGAAATAATCAAGTCAGCTAGGGCAGGAAGGGATTTATGAAAACGCAAATCAAGTTACGTCACCGCCAGCAAGGTATCGCAGTTGTCATATTTGCTACCAGCATGGTCTTATTGATTGGTATAGCAGGCCTTGCATTGGACGTTAGTCATGTGATGCTGGACGATTCGCGACTGCAAAACGCCATGGATGCGTGTGCACTGAGCGGTGCTGATGTCATGATGAAGTCCTCCGGAAATGCCAGTGCCAAAATGGCTGCTGCCAGGAACGCGGCCAAGAATACCTTACTGGAAAACCGCGGAACTGCATTAGCGAGCGTGGGATCGAATGACATCACAGTAGAGTTTTCCGAAACACTCGAAGGTACATTTTCTGCTTCCGTTACAGACCCACGCTATATCCGTTGTACGGTGGATAATTTTTCCATATCCACGCAGCTGGTCCGTATTTTTGGCATTGATACCCTGGGATTGAATGTAACTGCTGTGGCGGGCGCCATACCTATAACCAGTTGCAATCCTGCGCCGTTGCTGGTGTGTGGGGACACGACTAGTACCTGTGATGCTGGTGCTGATACGTGTTACGGGTTTAATGTTTATAAGGAAGATGAATTTGGAAATCCGACTAGCCCTGAGGAAAAGTGCTACCTGAAAGACTGCCCTCCGGGCACGAACTGTGCAGCTCTTGAACCAGACGTTGGTGAGAGTTGCGGGGCCCAGGCAGGGGGGCCAACTGGCGGTGGCGAGTCTGATCTCAGTGCCGGAAACTTTCAATTCCTCGATATGACATGTGAATCAGGTAAAACGGGTAAAAACTGCATAAAGGAGGTGTTTGAACAAGGCGGGGGGGTACTCCCGGGCGGATGCCCCGATGATGGAAGCCTTGTCACCTCCGAGCCGGGGAATGCTGCAAGTATCATTACATCCTTCAACACCATATTTAATGGCTCCAACGCTGACACCAATGCAATACAACCTTCATTGTATTCACAATACCGTGATGGTAATCCGGACGGCAACGGACGGCGCGAGTTGGGTGTCATCATCGCCGACTGTACCAGCCCTATTGTCCAACCCGGCAAGACTGAAGTACCGGTGCTAACTGTGGGTTGCTTCTTTGCGACTGAAGAAGCTGTAAAGGTAGCGGGGACGCCGGTGATATGGGGGCAATTCATCGGCCAATGCTCCGGAAACGGTGACATAACAAAAACACCGGATGCCTTCGATACGTATAAGATTGTTCTTTACAAGGATCATGGTGGCCCGGATTCATGAAAACATTGACAAGATCAGGATGCACCCGTAAACCACCCGGCTCACAGCACGGTCTCGTTGTAGTCGAGCTTGCCATTACTTTACCGCTAGTGCTGCTGATTATGCTTGCAACGGCAGAGGTTGGACGTGCCATCTATCAGTACACCACGCTGACGAAGGCCGTTGAGTCAGGCTCTCGTTACTATGCCAGTGCTGCGCTTGACATAAGCATCACAGATGCAACCAAGGAAGCCACGACCGAGAATCTCATTGTCTTCGGCTCTCCCGTGGCTGGAGCAACCAGCGTTCTGCCCGGCTTCAGCGTCAGTGACGTCACCGAGGTTGCATTCGAACCTGCGGGTGCTCCGGCCGATCATATCCGCGTCAGTGCCGATTATAGCTATGCGCCATTTATCAGCGGTATTCCAATACTCGGCTCAGTGGCCAGCTTCACAATGACCGCCACGCATACCATGAGGGCACTATGATAAAACGGCAACGGGGGTTGACAACGGTTGAAGCTGCTATCGGGGCTGCTCTTATGCTCACTGTCCTGTTTGGAGTCATTGAGGTTTCCCGGCTGGTCTTCGCATGGAATTTTCTGGATGAAGTAACACGTCGAGGCGCCAGAGTGGCTGCGGTGTGTCCATTCGATCACTCGGCGGTACGAAGGGTTGCTATATTTTCCACGCCAGCTGGTGCTGATACCAGCCCATACCTCAAGGGATTAACAACAAGCGAAATTAATGTAGCGTATCTGGACGCGGCAGGGGCTCCTTTGGCAGATCTATCAGAAACAAAATTTGTCCGCGTCTCCATTGACACTGACCCCGTTACCGGCTTTAAACTTCCGTTGCTACTCTTTAACAAGGTTACACTGAATGCGCCTCCATTCACCACCATTCTGCCATCAGAAAGCCTGGGGTATAACCCGGATACAACCACATGCAGGTGCTTCAACACGCAGGGCTCGTGGGGTACCGACGGCTGTGACGCCTCACCATAATACGCTTGTTTGAATTAAAGCCTGCTCCCTGCGCGCTGCTCTGTACAACACCCGTACTCCACAATAGTGGTTCCGAGCCTTTTCTAATCAAGCCCGGCTTGATCCTGTCGATTAAGGTTAATCAGGGCTTTTAAGGCATTTGCATCAACGATGCTATTGATCTCGTTGAATCAGCGTCATGGCTACGCGTCCTTGCAGATTATAAAGAATCCAATACGTGGCTTTTCATGTCGCGACCCATGATATGAAGACTGATTGACTCGAGGATAAACTGACACTGGAGGCATGGCTAAGCGCAATGGCAGAACACACCTTCCACCCTCGAAATGAATGGCATCTTCAGCCCCCGGGCATCGACCTGATTGTCTTTGGTTTTATTTTTGTTCTTATATCAATCACTCTGCCATTCCATGACCCGGACTTCTATTGGCACATAATAACCGGCGAATACATTTATTCCACGCGTACGCTGCCGACGGTCGATATATTCTCATTCACAATGGCAGGCCAACCGTGGGTATTACATGAGTGGCTGTCTCAGCTGATATTGTACTGGGTCTCTTCAACCTTCGGGCTGCCTGGCCTCCGTGTTTTGACAGGACTCATGTTCGTACCTGCATTTTACCTGGTCAACCGCTTGTCCTATACCCTGAATACCAATCTGTTTCGCACTACCATGCTGACGGGTGTATTCATGATTCTTTCCTTTCCGAGTTGTTCTCCAAGGCCACAGTTATTCACATTTTTATTTCTGGCTATCTTCGTTTATGTTTTATTCCGCATGAAGTATTTGGACGACAGAAGCAAGCTGATTATATTGCCGCTGATCATGGTTATCTGGGCCAATGCCCATGGTGGATATCTCATTGGCCTGGTTCTGATGGGGATTATCTGGGCGACTGAATTGGCACAGGCATTCTTTAACAAATCACGAGGGGAGGCGCTTCCAGGTCATTTCAAGGCATTGTCGATAACGCTTGTCGTTACGGTACTGGCCAGCCTCCTGACACCCTATACGTACGAGCTATGGCTGTACCCCTTCCAGGTAATGGGACTGGATGCAGCCAAGGTCTTTATTACAGAGTGGCAGTCCCCGGACTTCCACGATCTTATCTACCAGGCCTATCTTGCAGCCATCATGGCATATGGAGCGGTCCTGGTTTATTCAAGTCGTAAACCGGACTTGACGGAAGCGGCCCTGTCAGGCTCGTTTATTTTTCTGGGCTTTTTGGCAACACGGAATATCCCACTCACAGTACTTGTAATCGTCCCCCTTTTCGCCCTGTTTGCACGCCACATCGCCTTCGCCAGTTCCGGTCAACATTTGGCACCTGAAGTATCAACCAGCATCAATCAAGATTCGATGTTCTTTGACCGTAGTTCTCCGTCAAAACCGGATCCTGTCAAGAATCAATCGGGTATCGAAGGGTGGGTGTTTATCTCTTTGTGTGTGATTGCGGCAATTCTTATCTACAGGAATGAGGAGCAGCAGGACCCTGCGGAGAAACTCAACGAGACCCTGCCTGTCGCTGCAGTAGAATTCATCAAAGAGAACAATATCACCGGGAGAATGTTTAATAATTACAACTATGGTGGTTTCCTTATCCATGAGTTCTACCCGGATCAAAAAGTATTCATTGACGGTCGGGCCGATATGTATGGTGATGAGTTCATACGGGAGTATATAAATATTTACCATGGCGGTACTCAATGGCAAGAGCTTCTTGATAAATATTCAATTGACTATGCACTTGTTGGAAGAAATGCACCAATAAGCCAGCTTTTGAACCTTTCAAGTGAGTTTGCTTTAATTCATGGTGACACTGATCATGCCTTGTATATCAGGAAGTCACCACAATACAAACATATTATTGAGCAATATGCGCAGTATTAATACTGGTAACAACAGGCATAGTAATAATAGAAGATACCAAACCAGGCGGCCTTAGAGCGGTCATGAAATCCACTCAAGATACAGATCGTACCAGCCAACCGTCTGAACCTAACGGCTATAAAGCAGCTCATATGGCACGCGGCATCCACTTGAGAATATTTATCTTTCTAAAGTCACAACAAAATATGTTTGTGTTTGTTGCTTTAGGGACAAGCCTTATACTTTCCGCTCTTTTCTTATTTGCATGTTTACGTTCAATGATTCCAGTTGATGGCATACATAACTGGACAGGGGAACGCATTGGTGGTGACTTTATCGTTTTTTACAGCGGTACTTTACTCGCCTTGGGTGGTGCGGCTGCATCCGCATACGATCAGACTGTTCTGAATGCATATCAACTAGACATTCTTGGAATTGAGCCCAGGAACCTTCCATGGCGCTATCCTCCATTATATTTTTTATTCCTGTTTCCTTTAACCTTTTTCAGTTACCTAAGTG
>Ga0209013_10002356_pt1 | contig 17143 bp, 14 predicted proteins | sample Cruoilmetagenom2_FD_187291 | JGI IMG/M metagenome (GOLD analysis project Ga0209013, IMG submission 187291) | Oil polluted marine microbial communities from Coal Oil Point, Santa Barbara, California, USA - Sample 2 (SPAdes) (version 2) | ecosystem: Environmental > Aquatic > Marine > Oil seeps ...
CCGTGTCGACGATCAAGGACGAGGGAGTTCAACCCGTCTACTCGATCCGGGTCGATTCCGACGATCACGCCTTCCTCGGCAACGGATTCATCAACCACAACACCGAGGCGCGGATGGCGCCGATTGCCGCCCACCTCCTCGAGGGCATCGACGAGGACACCGTCGACTGGACCGACAACTACTCGGGAGAGCGCGAAGAGCCGAGCGTTCTGCCTGCACGCTTCCCGAATCTGCTCGTCAACGGTTCGACGGGAATTGCCGTCGGAATGGCGACCAACATTCCACCCCACAACCTCACAGAGGTGATCGACGCGGTGCTGCACGGCCTCGACCATCCGGAGGCAACGGTCAGCGACATCTCCGAGTTCGTCAAGGGACCAGACTTCCCGACCGGGGCCTACATCGTTGGTGTGAGCGGCGTCAAGCAGGCCCTCGCAACGGGCCGCGGCTCGGTGAAGATGCGCTCTGTCACCGACATCGTGGAGATGAAACGCGGACGCATGGCGATCATCGTCACCGAGATCCCCTATCAAGTCTCGCGAGACCGCATCATGGCCAAGACGGCAGAACTCGTTCGCAAGAAGGTCCTCACGGGGATCGCCGATCTGCGTGACGAGTCAGACCGGGAAGGTACCCGGTTGGTCATCGAGCTCCGAAAGGATGCCAATCCGCAGGTCATCCTCAACCAACTCTTCAAGCACACACAGCTCGAGGAGAATTTCTCCGTCAATCAGATCGCTCTCGTCGACGGTGTGCCACGCACGCTCAACGTGGCCGAGATGGTTCACTACTACATCGCTCACCAGCTCGAGGTCATCGAGCGCAGGAGCCGTTTTCGTCTCGCGAAGGCGGAGGCGAGAGCCCACATCGTCGAGGGCTTGCTCATCGCTCTCGACAACATCGACGAAGTGGTCGAGATCATCAAGTCATCCGAGGACGTCGCGGCGGCACGCGCTGCCCTGATGGAGCGGTTCGAGTTGAGTGAGGTCCAAGCGAACCACATCCTCGACATGCCCCTCCGGCGGCTCACTGCCCTGGAGACCGGCAAGCTTCGTGAGGAGTACGAGCAGCTCCAGGAGCTCATCCGAGAGCTCGAAGCCCTCCTCGCCAGTGAGGAGAAGAGGCGGATCCTCATCGGTGAAGAGCTCACGGTCATCCGGGACAAGTTCGGAGACAAGCGGAGGAGCCGCATCATTCCCGATGCAGGGGAGATGTCGCTTGAAGACCTGATCGCCGACGAGGAACTCGTCGTGACGGTCTCAGCGGCCGGCTACATCAAGGCGGTGATCGCTGCGACCTACCGCACACAAGGCCGCGGTGGCCGCGGTGTGCGTGGTGCTGCCCTTCGGGAGGATGACGTCATCGAGCACGTGATCCACACGACCGCCCACGCGTATCTCCTGATTTTCACCAACCAAGGGAAGGTCTATCGGATACGGGCTCACGAGATTCCGCGCAAGGATCGCAATGCCAAGGGAGTCCTGGTGCAATCAGTTCTCCCGATGGATCCCGACGAGATCATCGAAGCAGTGATCGACACTCGCGACTACGAGACCGACCAGTATCTCGTGATGTTCACGAAGTTGGGGCAGGTGAAGAAGTCGAAGTTCAGTGCCTACGATTCCAGGAACCAGGTGCTGGTGGCGATCAAGCTTCAGGAAGGCGACGAAGTCGTTGACGTGCGTGCCACCAGCGGTGACAACGACCTGCTCATGTTCACGAAAGAAGGACAGGGCATCCGGTTCGCCGAGAGCGACGCTCGACCGCTCGGCCGGGCCTCCCAGGGAGTGAGAGGTATCAGACTGCGCGAGGGCGACGAAGTCGTTGCGGCAACGACCGCTGAAGAGGGCGGAGAGATACTGCTGCTCACCAGTGGCGGCTACGGGAAACGGACGAAGATGGATCTCTTCCGCCGCCAGGGACGCGGAGGCATGGGGGTCAAGGCCATGAAGCTCACCAGGGTTCGTGGCAAGCTCATCGCTGCGAGAGCCGTGAGCCCGGACGATGAGGTATTCATGATCTCATCCGACGGCATCGTCATCCGCCAGGCTGTGTCCGAGATCAGCCGTCAGCGGAGGGAATCGACCGGCGTCAAGGTCGTCAGCCTCGACGGAGAAGCAGAACTCTCAGCAGCAGCCCTCGTCCCCCAAAACGGAGACGAGTAGGCCGGTTTCACCGGTCGTACTGAGTACTCAGTACCCAATACTGGCGGCTCTGCCGCCCTACACTCGCCTCATGGCTGTTCGGCGTGTTCGGCGGGTCATCCGCAAGGTCGATCCATGGACGGTGCTGAAGGTCTCGCTCGTGCTCAACGCGGTCGGGGCCCTCGTGTTCGTCCTTGGAGTGTGGGTCATGTGGTCGCTCGCTATTCAGCGGGGGATCCCTGACAAATTCGCCGACATCGTCGCCAACTTCTCTCTCGTGTTCACACCGAACGGGGAGCTCTACTTCCGAACAGTGGTCTTCTTCTCCATCGTGATCTTCGTCACGCTTACGGGTCTCTTCACCCTCGGCGCCGTCATGTACAACCTCATCTCGGATGTTGTTGGCGGTGTGGAGCTGATCGTTCTCGAAGAGACCTACCTCGTCCCTGCGACGAGAACAGCGCCACTGCGTCCGGCCGTTCACAGTCAGACGAATGGCGGAGACGCCGGGAGTAGCGGGAACGGTGACACCAAGACCGAGCCGGTCGCAGTCGTCTCAGAAGACGACTGAGGTTCGCCGGCTCATCGGACTTGGGAGGGGTGTGACGATGAGACCGGTATTGGGTCCCGTGGACCCTCGGCACGTAGATAGTACGACTCGGAGGTCTCCCCCTCAGATCCGGGGTCGTACTACGTGATACGTACGACGTACTACTGCCCGCTATCTCCCTGGGTCTACCCGATCCTGCTCATCTCCGACGTGTCGGACTACAGCTCGGGAGTTTCGAGTTCCAGGGATAGTCGAATCGACGCGTTCGGACCCGAGGCCGAGACGTTCAGCGGGATCTCGAACCGTGTCTGATCGAACAGACAGAGCCCCTCAGCGTCTTCGCGACACCAAACCAGTGCAAGGTCGGCGGTGACCATGCCGAGCCCCTCGTGAAGATCCAACGGGATCACCACAGCGAACGTTGCTCCGGTCAGGTCGATGCGTTCACCATCCGGGAAAGAGGCAACGCCACCGTCATCGGCGAGGAAGAGCGAAGAAGAAGCTTCATCGTTGACCTTGTACCCATCAGGGATGCCAACATCGAGGATGAGCTCTGCGGAGCCTGCTCCCGACGAGACGGTGGCGAGGGTGATGACCATCCCCCGGAAGTCCTCGCTACCTCGAATGGCGAGGAAGGCATCGAGTCCCGACAACACGACCGTGGATGAGACGCCCGTGGTGAGGTCGACACGCCGAATGGCATGGTTGTTGGTGTCGGCCACCCAGAGCACGTTCTCGTCTGCTGAGAGGCCGCCTGGTTCGGAGAAGAGAGGGTCGGTCCCATCCCTCCAACCCTGTTCGGCTCCGAACAGAGTCACGGCTTGATTCGTCAACGGATTCACCGACTTGATCTTCGAGTTGTACGTATCGGCGACGAGGAGAAGCCCTTCGTGCCATGCGATGCCGAGCGGATGCTGGAACCGCGCTTCGGATCCTGTGCCATCAGTGTCACCGAACTCGAAGAGGTTTGCGTCTCCCCCAGCGACGAGGTCTGTCATTCCGTTGGGGCTGTTGACCTCCGCGCTTCTGATCGAACTGGACTCCGCGTCCGCGAAGTAGAGGATTCCGTCGGGATCGAGAGTCAGGCCGGAAGGTTGAGCCAGGGCGGCTTCGAGAAGGGGACCGTTCGCTGTGCCCTCAGCGGCGCTGCCGACCGACGGTGAGGCGGTGCGTGAAGTCAGGTCGATGGTCCATATCTGATGCGTGCCGGCGTTTGCGATGTGGAGAAGGTCGCCAGAGAGCACAAGGGCCCACGGCGAATTCAGGGCAACATCATTCAGGGTGCCTCCGATCGGGGGCCATCCCATGTCTCCGGTTCCTGCAAGCGTTGTGACCGTTCCTGTTGTGAGGTCAATCTGTCGGATCGCGTGGTTGTTGGTGTCCGCGACGTAGAGCGTGTCTCCGTCGACGGCGAGACCCTGGGGGGAGGAGAACGATGCGTTGATTCCTGTGCCGCCGTCGAATCCTTCGAGACCGGATCCGAAGACGGCGGTGACGGTGCCGTCGTCGGTGGCAGCGATGATCTGGTGGTGACCGGTGTCGGCGATGAAGATGCGGTCGGATGACGGATCGGCATGGATCTTCCCCGGGTAGGAGAGAACGGTGTTCGGAGTGCGGTCCTGTTCAAGTCGGACAGGGAGAGGCGTCGGGTCGAGGCCTCCCGTGGACGAGAACTCAGCGACGAGGTTCGCTATCACCGGTTGAACCACGTCGTATACGCCCTCTCCTGCATGTATGCCGACGGCGTTCCCAGCCGGGTCGATGAGAGCCACCGTGGGCCACGCTCGGGCGCCCCACGAGTCCCAGACCTCGAAGTTGGCGTCGTTGACGACCGGATGGCGGAGGTTGTATCGCTGGATGATCTCACGGATGTTGTCGGTCTCGCCCTCGTTGGTGAACTTTGCCGAGTGCACGCCGACGACGACGAGGTTGTCGGCAAATTCTGCCTCCAACCGCTTGAGGTCCGGAATGATGTGGATGCAGTTGATGCACCCATACGTCCAGAAGTCGAGCAAGACGACTTTGCCGTGCAACGTCTCAAGGTCGAGGGGTTGCTCGACGTTCAACCAGTCGAGACCATCGGGGAAGTCCGGGGCAGGCGTCGTGCCGGCAGCCGACGCACCGGACGGAGTCGTCACCGATGGAGGTGGTGCCGTGTCAGATGTGTCGTCACCCGTGCACGCTCCGGCGACGAGCGCCATGACACCCACGATCAGGAGGAGATTCCGCATGGGTGTCATTCAACCCCAGGAGACGGACTACGGGGACGGTGAAACTATGAAGTTTCAGTGAACGACGCGATGTCGAGACCGATGCGAAGAGCAGTAAGGAGATACTGGTCAGCGGCTTCGTCTGGGCGATGTGTACCAGGGGAGACAAGTCCGGAGGCAGCCAATACAGCTCCAGACGCCAGGGCGATGGCTTCGAGGTGAACTGCGAGATCGGCGATACCGAGTGTGCGGGTCGCTTCGTCGGTCGTGGTCCGTACGAGGACGCCAGCCCACTCGTCGGGCACCGTTGCCGCAACGTCGAGGCGCCGATGCGTCATGCGTCGCCTGGTCCCCCACCGGGATCCGACAGGTTCAGGGAACGTCAACGGTTCTCCGTGGCGTAGAGGTTTGCCGGGTTCGGTCCAGGCGAACAGGATCTGCGCCTCGGGACCGGCGACGTCAGTCTCGCGAGTAGCCAGGCTCTTGCCGATTCCGCTCACCAGGTTGGCGCCAAGGAGCACAGGGATATCCCCGATGTCGGTCTGTCGATCGAACGTATCGGCCCATAAGACAGCGGGAACCCCGGCAACCACAGCCTCGTCGAGAAGCGCCGAGTCGGGATCGTCCGTCACGACTGCATCGAACCCCTCGAGGTCGTCGATTCGACCGATCCGGCGATCGCTGTCCTTCACGTCGCGGCGGACGATGCCGAGGAGGTCGATCTCTTCTTCCCCCATGAGGAGACGGCCGGCCCGAACACCGATCTCGGAGGTGTGGTCGAGGGCGATCCTCATGGTGAAGGTTGGTCGATCGGCTGCCACGACCCTTGCCGGGACGGGGGACGGCTCGGTCTCCGCGTAACAACGAGCGTGACGGCAACAGCAGCAGCTGCAGCAAGAACGAGAGCATTGAGAACGGGTTTCATTGGGCTGGAGCGTAGTGGGAACTTGGGTGGGAGTAGACCCGTAGATCGGTAGAGAAGCAAACCGAATTTGCTCTACCGATCTACCGGCTAATCGACGGGCGCCCACCGGCTATCCTCTTGCACTCGGGGTTTACCCCGCGCTCTTGTGAAGCGAAGTCCGGTGTGAATCCGGCGCTGTCCCGCAACTGTGAAGCCCTCCGGGGACGAGCCAGGTCGCCTTTTCAACAGTGTGCGACCGTACCTTCGGAGGACGGGTTCTGTCGCTTCCATGAAGGCTCCTCCCGAGAGAGGAGCAACATCATGTACCGCAGAATCCTGCTCATGATCACAGCGATAACGCTCGTCGCGGCAGCGTGTGGGTCGTCAACCGACACCGCCGAGGCACCGTCGACGACGCTCGGCACGACGACCACGATGGAGGTCACCACTACGGTTGCCGCATCGCCGACGACGAGTTCATCCACCACGACGTCGTCCACGACGATGCCCGAGTTTTCGGGGTTCCCGGTCACGATCGAGGCTCCGAACGGGCCCGTAACCATCGAGACGCAGCCAGAGAGCATCGTGTCGCTCTCGCCGACGTCGACTGAGGTGCTCTTCGCCGTGGGCGCCGGGGCGCAGGTCGTCGCCGTCGACAACCAGTCGAATCATCCGGCCGACGCCCCGATGACGGAACTGACGGGATTCGAACCGAATCTCGAGGCGATCGCCGCATTCGGAGCCGATCTCGTCGTGATCATGTACGACCCTGGGGACGTGATCACCGGACTCGAAGCCATCGGCATTCCTGTGATCATGCACCCGTCCGCAGCCACCCTGAACGATGCCTACACGCAGATCGAGCAGATCGGCGCGGCGACCGGTCACACCGATGACGCAGCCGTTCTCGTATCTTCGATGAAGGACGAGATTGCTGCCACCACGGCGTCGACCGACGGCAGCGGCGCTACCTACTACCACGAACTCAGTCCCGACTTCTACTCGGTGACGTCGGTGACCTTCGTCGGCGCTCTCTACACGATGCTTGGTCTCTCCAACATTGCGGACGGAGCAGATCCAGACGGCTACGGATACCCGCAACTTTCGGCCGAGCACATTCTCTCAGAGGACCCGGACATGGTGTTCCTTGCTGACACGAAGTGCTGTGGTCAGGATGCTGGAACGGTCGCGGATCGACCGGGGTGGGATACGCTCACGGCAGTTCAGACCGGCGCCATCACTGGACTTGATGACGACATCGCGTCTCGTTGGGGACCGCGTGTCGTCGACTTCGTGTCGTCGATCGCCGCGGCGATAACGGAATTCCGGGATTCATGACAGGGGAGGAGATCCGCCCGAGTCGCCTCCATTGGTGGTGGCTGGTCGTAGCCTCGGCGGCTCTGGTCAGTGCGGGTCTCGTGGCGATACTGCTGGGGGCAGTTGACCTCGACGCACGAGCGGTGATCCTCTCCATCGCCGATCGAATCCCGTTCGTCGACGTCGACTCCGGACTCAACAACCGGCAGGAAGCCATCCTGTGGGAGTTGAGGATGCCTCGCGTGGTCCTTGGAGGCGTCGTCGGGGCGATGCTTGCTGTTGCGGGCGGTTCCTATCAGGGATCGTTCCGAAACCCGCTCGCTGATCCTTATCTGCTCGGTGCGGCGGCGGGGGCAGGGCTCGGTGCCACGATCGCGTTTGCCTATGGATCGGGGCTGCCATCGGGCCCCATCGACACGCTTCCCCTGCTCGCCTTCATCGGTGGCGTTGGAGGTGTCGCTGCGACGTATGCCATCGGGTACTCGGTGAAGGCGGGGCGCACGCCGGTCACGCTCATCCTGGCCGGTGTTGCGGTTGCGGCTTTCCTCACCGCCGTTCAGACGTACCTGCAGCAACGCAACGCTGAGACGCTTCGTGAGGTCTACGGCTGGATCCTCGGTCGTCTCTCGACCGTGGGGTGGGGAGAAGTCTGGCTGGTCCTTCCGTATGTCATCGTATCGACGGTCGTGATCCTTCTCGGAGCAAGGAGACTCGACGTGCTGAGCGTGGGTGATGACGAGGCGGTGACCCTCGGCGTTGATCCGTCACGGGTGCGGCTGGTCATGGTGCTCGCCGCAACGCTCGGTACGGCTGCAGTCGTTGCGGTCTCCGGACTGATCGGTTTCGTCGGGATCATCGTTCCTCACGCCGTCCGGATCGTCTTCGGGTCCAGCTACCGGGTCGTTCTCCCCCTATCGGTCCTCTTCGGTGCAACGTTCCTGATCCTCGCAGATCTCCTGGCCCGGACCGTCGCTTCCCCGGCCGAGATCCCCATCGGTGTGGTAACCGCGTTCGTCGGTGCTCCCTTCTTCGCCCTCGTGCTCCGTTCTTCGAGAGGTCTCGGATCATGAACCGGGCGCTGTCACTCGATGCTGTCGGCGTCCGGTTCAATGGATCGAGGATCCTGGACTCCGTCGATGTGGAGATCGCTCGAGGTGAGTGGCTCGGGATTATCGGTCCGAACGGCGCCGGCAAGACCACGCTGCTACGAGCGATCACCGGTGCGGTCGAGTTCGAAGGATCCATAGAGATCTCCGGTACCCGGACCTCGGCCATGAAGCGACGGGATCTTGCCCGATCGGTCGCTCTCGTCCCCCAGCATCCGGTTCTGCCTTCCGGCATGCGGGTCGTCGACTACGTGCTCCTCGGGAGAACACCCCACGTCCACGCCGTGACCGGTCCCTCGATCCACGATCTCGACGTGGTGGCGGCGATTCTCGATGCCCTCACCCTGACGGCGTTCATGGAACGCGATGTGACGACCTTGTCGGGAGGTGAGCTCCAGCGGGCGGTCATCGCTCGTGCCCTTGCCCAAGAGTCACCGATCCTTCTCCTCGACGAACCGACGACCGCTCTCGACGTCGGGAAGCAACAAGAGGTTCTTGAGCTCGTCGATCAACTGAGGAGGGACCGGACCCTCACCGTCGTTTCGGCCATGCACGATCTGACGATCGCGGCGCAGTTCCCCGACCGGCTGGTCATGCTTGCGCAGGGAGAGGTGGTGGCGGAGGGCGACGGACGGAAGGTGCTCGACCCGGCGCTCATCCGCACCCACTACTCGGCAAACGTGAAGATCCTCGACGACGGATCGGGCGGGATCGTGGTTGTCCCGCTGCGGTCTCATCAACCGATAAACGACTCGAAGAACTGACCGACGAGGAAGCTCAGTACACCACCGACGAAACCAATGCTGAGGTTCTCCAACGCCGAGATCACGGGGTTCTTCTTCGTCATCAGCGTCTTCGTGGCTCCGACAACGACCAGGCCGAATCCGGACAGGATGGCGGCCACGAGGAGGGCCGTCGTCGTGTCGTCGAAGATGAAGAACGGCAGCACGGACGGGAAAGCCCCAGCGAAGAACAGGCCGGCAGATGCAAGGCCTGCCATGTATGGATTTCTCTTCTCGGTGTCGACGATCCCGAATTCGAGACCGGCCATGACACCGAGCATCGCTTCGTCGCTCCCGTCGATGATCTGAACGACCGTCTCGAGGTCGTCGCCTTCGAGTCCCATGTCCCCGAACATGTGGCGGAGCTCATCCCGTTCGTGGTCGCGGTGCTCTTTGAGATGGTGCGCTTCGAGCTCCATCTCTGCGGCGAAGACTTCCTCCTGGGACTTCGTGGCGAGATACTCGCCGGTCCCCATCGAGATCATCCCCGCAAGGGCGCCGGCGATGGCCGTGAGAAGTACCTGGGTCGAGTCGAGACCTGCGCCGACGACGCCCGCTACGAGGAGGAACGTCGAGACAAGGCCGTCGTTGACGCCGAGGATGACGTCGCGCAGATACTGCCGGGCCTTGCCAAGGTGGTCTTCGTAGTCGTCGGGGGGAGTGGGTGGGGGCGGCGCAGTCACGACCACCATCGTACCGGCAACCGCCGCCCACAACCCAAAAACCCATACCCAGGGTTCGCGACCTCGTATATGCGGCCGTGAGCCCACAGAACGGGGGAAAACGGAAGTGGGTGGCCGGGACGGTACGCTGTAGTAGCGGCACAGGGAGTAGAGATCACCGACGCACCCGAGACGAACGGAGAGCCCATCGACGCCGAAGTCGATGAAGAAGTCTCACTGCAAGTGGACGCCGACCCCCGGCTCGGGCCGCCGTCTCCTCCTTGGTCTCCGCAGACGAAAATCGCGGTGGCCGTCGGGCTCGTTATTTTCGCAGTCATCGTCGTGTGGTTCTCTCGAGCGGCCCTGTCCATTCTTGCCATGGCGGGGATTGTGGCATTCCTCGTCGCTCCAATGGTTCGGGTCCTGCACCGACGCTTCCACTTCCCACGTTGGCTGGCGCTCGCTATCGGCTATCTCGTTGTTCTCATCGTCTCGTTGCTCCTGATAGCGATCCTCGCCGTGGGGATCACGCAGTCTCTTGCCGGTATCGACGTTGAAGGGATGGAAGACACCACGCGAGGCGTCGGCCAGTGGTTCGTCGACGAGACCGACAACCTCGTTGTGTTCGGCATAAGCGTCGACATGTCCGAGATCAACGAACCGATCCGAACATGGCTGGCCGAGGAATCCATCTCGGGTACCAGCGGCGGCGGAGTCAAGATCGACGCCGAAGCTCTTCAACGCTTGCTCGGAGGTGCGTTCAACTCGATCAAGACCGTGACCGGTCTGCTCACAGCGATGGTGATGTCAGCCCTGATCACGATGATGATTGCTATCTACCTCAACGCCGACAGTGCCAAGTTCTATCAATGGATCCATCGAGCTGTTCCCCCCGGCTACGAACGAGATGCCGCCCTGCTGTCCGACCGCGTCGGGGGTGTCTGGCGGGGATACATCTACGGCCAACTGATCAACAGCTTGATCACAGGAGTCATGGTGGGCGTCGTGCTCGCTCTCGTTGGCGTCCAGGGAGCGTTCTTGATGGGCGTGATCATGATGCTATTCAACATGATCCCGACCTTCGGACCGATCATCGCAGCGTTTCCCGGTGTCATGGCTGCCCTCGTTGGAGGATCGACACGCTGGCCCGACATGAACAACTTCCTCTTCGCGTTGATCGTGGCAGGCATCTACGTCGTCGTCGTCCAGGCCCAGGCGAACATCATCGCCCCGAAGGTGATGGGCAGGGCGGTCCGGCTCTCACCAGTGATCATCATGATTTCGCTGATCGTCGGGTTCAACGTTGCCGGCTTGATCGGTTCGCTCCTCGCAGTTCCGGTCGTCGCTTCGATCAAGGAGATCGTGTCCTACCTGTACGCGAAAGTGGTGGATCGAGAACCCTTTGTGAAACAGAACGGGAACGGGACGATCAATGCCTGAAATGGAGACTGTGCACGCCGACGTTGTTGTGATCGGGGCCGGTCTCGGTGGTCTCGGAGCCGCCGGCTATCTCGCCATGAATGGGCACAGCGTCGTCGTGCTTGAACACCACGCTGTCCCCGGTGGATACGCCCACGAGTTCAAGCGGAGTGGTTTTCGGTTCGAAGTCGCTCTCCATGCTCTCGACGGCGCCGGACCAGGTGGCTGGCTGCATCCCATGCTCGAAGATCTCGGTGTGCTGGATCGGGTCGACTTCACTCGACTCGATCCGTTCTACACAGCCAGGTTCCCCGACTACGAGATCACCGTGCCCGCCGATCTTCCTGCCTATCTGGCGAGGCTCAAGCAGGACTTCCCCGACGAAGCAGATAACGTCGACAACTTGTTCGCCGCTATTCGTCGAGTGGCATTCGACATGGGCCGATATACGAAGGACCGGTCGAACGGGGTCCGGGCAACACCGATGGTGATGATGGAGAGATACCCCGACATGGCGGTGGCGTTCTCCCAGGATTGGCAAGCTTTCATGGACGGATTCGTCACCGATGCACGGCTTCAGTCGGTCATTTCGGTGCTGTGGGGGTACCTCGGCCTTCCTCCTTCGAAGGTATCGGCCGGTCTGTTCGCTCTCGTCATCTACAGCTACCAGAAGTCCGGCGCCTGGTATCCAAAGGGTGGAAGCCAAGCGATAAGTCGAGCCATCGTTGAGGGGATCGAAGCCCACGGCGGAGACGTTCGTTTCAGGAATCGAGTTACCAAGATCGAAGTCGAGGATGGCCGGGCCGTCGCCGTCGAGACCGACCGTGGTCTGAGGGTCGAAGCCGACGTCATCGTGTCGAACGCGAGTCCGTCGGCAACGGTGGCGATGACGGGGAGGGATCACGTTGACGACCAGTTCCTCGCCGGAGTCGACAGGGACGTGGCTGCCATGTCGAACCTCATCGTCTATCTCGGTCTCGATCGTGACCTCGTCTCCGAGGGATGGGATCACCACGAGTTCTTCCTCTCAGATGGCTATGACACGGACGCCGACTATGCGGCAATGGTTGACGGTGACTTCTCGAAGACCGGGATGGTCATCGCCAACTACACAGACGCCGATCCGGGATGTGCACCCGAAGGGAAGAGTGTGCTTGTGATGCTGTCGCTCGCTCCGTGGAACTACGAGAACGTGTGGGGAACGGGTGGCGACCTTGTCGAATACTCAGAGAACCCGGAGTACCGGCGGATCAAAGAGGCAGCTGCCGACAACCTGATCGACCGGGCGGAGGGGCTCATTCCTGGCTTGAGGGACTCCATCGAGGTCAAAGAGATCGGAACACCCCTTACGAACATGAGATACGGACTGAGCCCCGGTGGAAGCATCTACGGACGTGAACAGACGGTAGAGAACATGCTCAATCGGAGAAGCCCGAAATCACCGATTCCGAACCTGGTCTTCGCCGGTGCCTGGGTCGGTGGGGGAGGGATGAGCGCTGCTCTCGGATCGGGCCGAACGGCCGCTGCGATCGCAGGGAAGATGCTGAGAGGTTGAGGACACACTCCCGATAGCGGTGCTTCCGGCCCGCACAGTGTCCATAGACTGGCCTCGTGTCACAGGCCGTTGCCCCCCTCAAGATCAATCGATTCCGAACGCTTTGGCTCGCCGCCATTTTCTCGAACGTCGGATCATTCATTCAGGCGGTAGCGGCCTCATGGCTGATGCTGGAGCTGACCGGGTCGGCTCTCTGGGTGGGGTTGATGTCGGCATCTTCGACGCTTCCTCTTCTTGTCTTCTCTTTGCCCGCCGGCGCTATCGCCGACATGTTCGATCGTCGCAAGGTCCTCATCGTGGCCCAGATGACGATGGGCGGTTCGGCGGCGACGATGGCGATTCTGACGGCCGCCGGGCTGATCACTCCTGGGCTGCTTCTCGGCCTTGGTCTTCTGTTGGGAACGGGCCTCGCGTTCAATCTCCCGTCCTGGCAAGCGACCGTTCCCGACCTTGTCCCTCGAGGGTTGGTTGCGAGCGCAGTGGCCCTCAACTCGGCTGCCTTCAACGTGGCGCGTGCCGTCGGACCGGCGTTGGGAGGGCTCATCGTTGCGGTCGCCGGCGCGCATGTGGCGTTCGGACTCAACGCACTGTCGTATCTCGGTGTGATCGTGGTTCTCATGCTTCTCGCTCGTGTCATGGATTCACCCGACAGGGAACAGACCTCGATGAGGAACGCGATCGCTCTCGGGGTGCGCTTCGCCAGGTTCACGCCGTCGTTCCGGAAGGTGATGGCGGTTGCCGCAATGTTCGCTCTGACGTCTTCGGTGATTCAGTCTGTGCTGCCGGTCCGCACCGAGGAGTTGGGCGGAGGAGCCGGGGCGTTCGGCCTTCTCCTGGGAGCCATGGGAGCCGGCGCTCTCTTTGGGGCATTCACGCGGGAACCCGTCACCTCAACGCTCGGTCGATGGTCCCTGCCGGCGACGGTCACGTTGGTCGGTGTCGCAGGGGTCGCTCTCGGCTTTGCCCCGTCCATGGCGGTCGCGTTCGCCGCTCTCGTGGTTGTCGGAATCGCCTGGGTGTGGACCCTCGCCAACCTGAACGCAACGGCGCAACTGATGTCGCCGGAGTGGGTGAGGGGCCGCGCCATGGGCTTATACATGCTGTCCTTCGCCGGGACGCTCCCTCTCGGGGCCATCATGTCGGGTTGGATCGCCGACCGAATAGGGGCAGGCGGCGCAGAAGTCGTCCTCTCCTCGGTGGGCATCCTCCTCGGAATCGTCGTGGTCCCCGCCCTCAGAATCCCGGCGTTGCCCGACGTCGTCACACCCGAGTTCACGGATGAGAGGGTCTTCCTACCGCACGTGGACACCGAAGGGGGACCCGTCCTGATGACGGCGACGTGGCAGATTGACCGCTCCGATCTGGGGGGCTTCCTGGAAGTGATGCGTGAGGTGCGCCTCGTCCGCCTGAGAACCGGCGCCTATCGCTGGCGCTTGTATCGGGACGCCGGAGACCCCCATCGGTTGACGGAGGTGTTCCTCACTCGCTCTTGGGAGGAGCATCTGGCACAGCATCGGCGAATTGACGACGCATCGCGAGAGGTGCTCGAACGGGCCCGAGCGTTCGGTCGGTCTGACGGTCCACGGACCAACCACCTCGTGGCCGTGGATATGGAGAGTTCAGACGATTGGGACGCTTTGATCGAGTCTCACGCCCAATATCACGAGAGCGACGGATCGATCCCCCTCGAGTCATAGGGCAACCTGAGGCTTGCTCGACGATGAGCCTGTCGACCCTAGGTCGGTGGTTGCACGTTCGGCTCCCGTCCCGATAGCGTGGATGGTCATGAGAGGTTCTGCCCAAAGGCTGTCTCAAGTTGGTACCGCCATGTTTGTGGCGTTCGCTGTTCTGACGCTGTTCGTCGTTGCCGGTTGGACGCAATCGGTCGATGATGCCTGGCTGTCGTTGATGGAGGATCTCGAAGTCTCGTGGCTCCTGTCTGTGGCCGAATTGTTCCACCGCCTCGGTTCTTTCGAGATTGCTCTGGTAACCAGCGTCCTGATCGCCGCCGCCTTCCTTATCGCGAGGAAGTGGTGGGCGTTCTGGGCCTGGTTCGCGATCGTCGCAGGGGCACAGGTCTTCTCGACGGTCACGAAGTTGCTCGTTGATAGGACGCGCCCTGTAGGCGCCCTCGTTCATGAGTCATCGGCGTCGTATCCGTCGGGGCACGCCATGGTGTCGGGTGCCGCGATGGGTATTGGATTGGCGGTGATCCTCGGGATCATCTGGCCGAATCGGTACCGACTGTTCCTCGGCGTGGGCATCGCCTACGCCGTCGTCATGGCATGGAGCCGAACCTATTTGAGAGTCCATTGGCTTACCGACGTGGTGGGCGGCCTGCTCTTCGGAACGGCGATCGTGTGTCTGGTTGCGGTGGCGGTGATCCAGCGTCGGGAAGATGTCGAGGGCGAGGTTTCCGAACCCGGCCGTTAGACCGGAATTCCGGGGTCACTCACTCGGACCCAGAGGGCCCCGTGTATTCGGGATGCCCTGCGATGAACTTCCGCAGGCCGCCCATCGCTGTGGCGCGTACCTTGCTCTGGAACGGGCCACTCCAGCCCAGGGCGGTGGCTGCCGGGCCGATCGCCATCCGGGTCCATTTCCACAAATCGAAGGTGTCCGTGTGACCGATGATCAGTCCATCCTGGAAGACGAACGACGCATCAACGACGTTGTGAACGGGCCGTGATCCCTTCGAGAAGGAGTAGTGCGCCTCCCAGTGGGCCCGACCTTCCTCGTCGTCGGCTTCGACGTCACGGAATGCCACTTCGAGGTCGGTGCCGCGTTCGCACAGCATGTGCCACATCGCTTTCGCCTCGTTGCCGCGAAGATCGGCGAAGACCGGATCTGAGAAGCGAATGAGAGGGTGATAGCAGTCGATCATCCCGGCATGATCACGCTGCTGAAACGCTTCGTAGAACGCCGTGATGAGGTTCGAGCTGGGATTCATGATCTGTTGTGTTCCACCGTGACGATGGTCCGGATTCCGCCCCGGACATTCCAATCTCCGACGATCTTGGCCCACCGCGGGTTGATGGCTGCAACGATGTCGTTCAGGATGCGGTTGGTGACGTCCTCGTGAAACGCTCCTTCGTCGCGGAATGACCAGAGGTAGAGCTTGAGCGACTTGAGTTCGACGCACCGTTCGTCGGGGATGTATTCGATAGTGAAGTGGGCGAAATCCGGTTGGCCCGTGAGCGGGCAGAGACAGGTGAACTCGGGGGCATCGAACGTTACGACGTAGTCGCGGGACGGGTGTGGATTGGGGAACGTGTCGAGGATCTTGGCTGGGGTTGTGGACATGGCCCCGATCGTAGCCCCCGTGTCGGAGATCGTATCGGGGAATGTGCCGCGCAAACACCATCCCGACCTGGTGCGGCGTGTCTACTCCATCTTGGTTTGAGGATCGCTGGACACGCACGGCGACGGCCTGATAATCCTTTGACCGCTCTCTCCGAAGCTTCGATCAGCGACCTGGACACAAGGAACATGGCCAGGCACAAGGGGAGAGGAATGACACGTATCCGATCGAACGAACCGACGAGATCCGGTGTTCAGATGGATCGCTCTGGATACAACGGTTCTGACAGGTATCGTCGAAGGGCGGTTCCAGAAGGTTGTATCGAGGGGAAGGTGATGGATGATGCGATTCCCCAAGGTCGTGCCCGTGTTGCTCCTTGTACTTGGATCGTGCAGCAGCGGCGATGCAGGGGTTCTTCCGGGTTGGATCAACGCGGCCTTTGCCGGAGATGTCGACGCAGCAGCTGAGTTTCTCGCTGACGACGTGGAATGGATTGGTCTCGGAGACTCACCTGAAGTGTTCGCTGAAGGGTCGAAGCCGTTCGCCTCCCAGATCGAGTCCGTCAAATGCAACGAAGACGTCACGCTTCCCACGTGCGACGTCGCTTGGACTGATCGGTGGATCGACGCCGTACCTGATCTCGGTCCGGGGTCGATGCGGGTTACCGCTGAGATACGGGACGGGAAGATCGCGAGTTTCCGGCAATGGTATTTCGCTTCCGAAGTCACCCAGGCCTTCAACGCTCACATCCGATGGCTCGAGAAGGCTCAGCCTGAGGAGTTTGCACGCGCTTGCGCAGACGATCCTGGGGCGTCAACGTGCAGCACGCTCCTGGTCGATACGGTAGGAGCCTGGATCAGCGCCAGCCCTTGACCGGCTTGGTCGAGGTGCTTAGGCGACTGGTCGTCGAGAATCCGACACGAGGGAGCCTGCTGAGCCAGGTGATGGTGAGCCGTGTCGTTGTGACCGGTCGGTGACCTCGATCGGTGAACTCTTCCTCACTCGACTGGGGGGCTTCTCGGATTCCAACCTGGTGTGATGTCGAAGGCCTGTACGACGAGTTCGGGGAGCATCCGCGGAATCTTCGCTGGATCTGTGTCGCAGCGGATGGTGTCATGGCGTGCGAGAACCCGGACGGTGTCCGGGTTCTCGTACCGTGGCCCACCTGGACCTGAACCAGGGACCTCGTCCTT
>Ga0209013_10002357_pt1 | contig 17143 bp, 15 predicted proteins | sample Cruoilmetagenom2_FD_187291 | JGI IMG/M metagenome (GOLD analysis project Ga0209013, IMG submission 187291) | Oil polluted marine microbial communities from Coal Oil Point, Santa Barbara, California, USA - Sample 2 (SPAdes) (version 2) | ecosystem: Environmental > Aquatic > Marine > Oil seeps ...
CGGCTTCAGCTTCAGCGGGTGCTGCTGCTTCAGGTGCGGCCGGGGCGCAGGCAACCAGTAAAGTTACCAGCAATACAACAACTAATACAATTGAAACATTTCGATACTTCATCTTTCTATCTCCTTGTGATTTTTTCTATATTTCAAGGGGGAACTACTTATCAAGTTCCAAACATTTCTTTTCATCATCAGTTAGTCTATTTTTCTCCTCCTCGCCTCCTTTTCTTATCCCTTTGGGATTGACACTTCGAATTGCCAATACCGGGTCACGGTATCGACGTCTGGTCAGTAGATTATTTCAAATCAATTAATGAGCAGCAGTGGTATGACAGTGTTTCAAATTGAAAGTTGGTTCTTGAGAAGATCAAATTTAGTGCATGAGTGTATTTTGTGATTTGTCTCACATTTTGAATAGCTATACAATACTTGAAAAGCTCACGTTTGTCAAGCTTCTAGTCACATATGTGAAGTCCTTGGGGCGGGCCCGTTTTGATTGATGTGATCCATCAACCCATTAGAAGATGAAGTTTCTGAAAACAGAAATGGCCCCGGGAGGAAATAGCGCTCGCTCATAGGCCAGCGCAAAGGGCTATTTAGAAGATCAAGATCTTGGGGATTGGGGGTTAGCCCCGCTAATTCTTTCCGATCTGGATACTGAGAGACACAACTTGCTCGTTCAAGTCTGTCACAAAAAGATTGATTGAGATGACCTGGTTGTTAATCTTATAATAATAGGTGTTCTGTGTCTGATCGTACTTGTAATTGGAATACTCCTTGTTCAGTTCCGTTATGGCGGAATCAAAATCCTCTTCTACACCAGGATAAAGATAGGCTCTAGAGAAGATCGGAATATACGGGTAAGCATATTCATCGAGCTCATCATATCGGTATCGAACATATCCTCCAAAAATATCCCCCACCATAAATTCCTGGATTTCGCCGATCTTTTCCAGTTCCTGAGCGGGAATCTCATCTTCCAACTGGAGGATGATCTGTTCTGCGCTGACAGAATCTAAAGCGAGCTCCAATTCGATCACCCTGGTTATCGGGGAATAATAATTGTATATCCTTAGGTCTTGGCCTTCGATCTGGGCCGTAATGTTCAGGCTGGTTTCATCATTACGGCCAGTTTGTTCTGCCCCTGGCAGGGCGAGGTAATGATCGCGGACTTCTGATACACTCTTCTGCGTGGCATATGTTACGAGTATACGGTTGGACCTCGGATTATAAGAGAATGCCGAATTGAGGAAAAAGTCCTTTTCAAAGAAACTGACTTGATCCTCCATGATATTCTCGATCCATGAAGAAGAAGAAAAATCGATTATCTCAACAGTTTCTTCCTGTGTTTGTTGGAGATACTTTGGAACAATTACTAAACCAATAATTGAGATGATGGCGATCACCAAAAGAATGGCCAGTATTTTGAACTGATTTTCTTTCTTCTCCATGGGATCCTCTGAGCCTTTCATTAATTAAAGGAGATAGTGTTTAGGACAAGGTTTCTTATTCTCCATTTTACTTCTTTAGCGGGTAGTGTCCAAACTCCAAAACAGCGTCTCGCAGAGCAATGATATTCTCTGGTGGAACGTCCGCCTGGAGATAATGGGTGGGAGCCAGAATATAGCCGCCGCCAGGACCAAGGGTTCTCATAGTCTTGATAGCTTCTTGTTTTACCTCTTCAGTTGTACCAAAGGGCATCACTTTTTGAATGTCAATGGCAGCGTGAAAAGCCAACTGATTCCCAAATTCCGCTTTTAATTTATCGTGCTCCATTTCCGCTACATAGGGTTGGATCGGATTTAACACATCCAAACCCATTTCGATGTAGTCAGGCATAATGGGATAGACATCCCCATCAGTATGGGCCATGATCTTAATCGCCGGATTATATTGATCAATCTTTTTCCTGGCTTCTCTATAATATCGGGCAAACTGCGGTTTGATTACTTCCCGGAAGGCTTTGGGGGACATTAACATTCCGTTCTGCTGGCCCATATCATCACCGGCAAAACGAACACACTGAATATACTGGCCGCAAGCCTTAAGGCCAACATCCAAACGTGTCAGGGCAATGTCCACCAATTTCCCCATCAAGGCTTTAGCAAATTCTGGATTTAAGCTCAAATCCATTAACATATTTTCAAAGCCCCGCATGTAGAAGGCTTGTTCAAAGATCGCATTGCTGAACTTCCCAATCAGGGCATAATCCGTGTTTTCATACAAATCCTTGGCTTTATCCTCCAGACCTTTGGTCAGCTCCGGGTTATTGGGATTCGGCCAGGGGTAATTCTCAACGTCGGATAGGGAAGCCTCCGGGAAAACGGGATCAAAAAAATCGTAGTGCAGCCCGGAAGGATGCTCCACTTTGCGGAATTTAACTCCCCACTCATCCGTGTAATTATCCATGCCATATTCGAATACAGGGGTGTTGCGGGCTTTACCTAGCCCTAAATAACACAAGTCGATATTCAGCGCTTCTAACAATTCAACTGGATTGCTTACTGCCAGCCAGGGATTTGAAGGGCAAACCTCTTTTTTAGGTTTTATTCCCAGATACTTCTGAATGCTCAGGTATCCTTCATATATAAAATTACAATCAAATGGCACTCGATCAGGCTCGCGGTGCTCAAGGGTTGTGACCACTCGCTCGCGCGAGGTCATCTCAGTCATTAAATAACTCCTCTTGTAAAAAGATCATGTACGGAAGAATGGTTATTGATTCGGCAAACCTTGGTTCCCATCAATTCAAAATAAGTTTCCGAAAATACCCCAGGGCAGAGATCCAATAAATCACCGGGGTAATTTGTAACGAAATAGATATTATATACTTTTGAATTATTTGTCAACTGAATGGATGAATTGTCATAGCAGTAAGATTCCAAGACAGATCAGTAAGACTCTAAGTGAGGTTCTCGGTTTTTATCCGCTCCAGCCCAAACCGATCCTCCCCCGCTCCAGGTCCACTTTCTGGATAGTTACCTTGACAATATCTCCCAGGCTTAAGTCCACTCCTGCCGGTATCTTCGATCTATGCAATAGTCCGGCGTTTTTTACTCCCAAGTCGATAAAAGCACCGAACTCAACTACATTCTGCACAGTTCCCTGCAATTCCATGCCTTCAACCAGATCTTTCCCAGATAGAACATCTTTGCGCAGGAATGGTTTAGGCAAATCTTCCCGCGGGTCGCGCCCGGGCTGGACCAGCTGTTTAAATATGTCCACCAGGGTTGGAACCCCTATCTTTAAGGAAACAGCCAGATCCTCGGCTGTCTTCTTTTCACTTAGTCTGACCAGTGCGCTCTGTTTAGATTGGGGCATTTCATTCAAATCGATGCCGGCTTGATGAATGACCTGCTCTGCCGCGGAATAACTTTCTGGATGAATTGCCGTTGTGTCCAGGGGATTATCTCCCTCCCTTATACGCAAGAATCCAGCTGCCTGTTGATAAGTCTTTTCGCCCATGCCGGGAACATCCTGTAAATTTTCTCGGCTAATAAAATTGCCAGATTTATCCCGATAGGCCACGATCCGTTCAGCTAACCCTGGACCAATGCCCGAGATAAATGACAATAAAGATGGAGAGGCTGTGTTGATATCGACACCAACTTGATTTACAACACTTTCAACAACTTGTTTCAATTTCTCTTTTAGCTTTGACTGGTTGACATCATGCTGATACATGCCTACCCCAAGAGATTGGGGGTCGATTTTAACCAACTCGGCCAGCGGATCCTGAACACGGCGGGCGATTGACACAGCACCTCTGAAGCTGACATCCATATCCGGCAGCTCTCTTCCGGCCAGCTTGCTGGCGCTGTATACACTTGCTCCAGCTTCACTGGTAATCAGGTAATTCACACCGTCCAGTTCCTTAACAACGTCCGCCACAAATAACTCGGTCTCCCGCGACGCTGTCCCGTTTCCGATAACGATCAGGGACACTTTCCATTTCTTAATGTTCTTGAGCAGGTATTCTCGGGCCTGTTCCACCTGTTTTCGGGGAGGAACTGGAAAGATCGTCCCGGTGACCAGAGCTTTCCCGGTTGGGTCTACAATTGCCACCTTGCAACCTGTGCGGTAGCCTGGATCCAATCCCATCACGGTATATCCCGCCAGAGGAGGCTGCAGCAGCAGCGCTCTGAGGTTCTTGGAAAATATCTGCAAAGCCCGATCTTCTGCTTTTTCAGTCAGGGTGCGGCGGACATCTCGAAATATAGAAGGAAGCAATAATCTGGAGGCCGCGTCTTTGATACACTTATTGAGTTCCCCGGAAAGAGGGGACTCCGGATCCAGTGGGAATTGGTCATGGATCAAGGCCTTCCAGAACTTATCTGGGAGGCTGAGTTTTACACTCAGAATGCCCTGTTCTTCCCCCCGGTTTATGGCCAGAGTCTGATGAGGGCGGATGCGGTTAGACTGGATCTCATACTGGTAATAATCCTGATAGACTTGCCGCCCATCGTCTGCTCCCTTCTTTTTCACGGTCGAATACAGACTATTGTTAAGGGCTTTTTTACGAAGCTGCTTTCGGATCTGGGGATGATCGCTGATAACCTCCGCGGCAATATCACGGGCCCCCTGCCAGGCATCTTCCACCGATAAGACTTGATCATTAATATACGGATTGGCTATTGTTTTTAGAGATTCCCGGGTTTTTTCCTGTCCCAGGATCAGCTCTGCCAGAGGTTCCAATCCTTTTTCTCGAGCGCTGCTCGCCCGGGTTTTTCTCTTGGGTTTATAGGGCTGATAAAGGTCCTCCAGATCTGCCTTGGAGTTGGTTGAAATGATATCCTTTTCTAGGTCTGGAGTCAGCTTTCCCTGTTTTTGAATGCTTTTCAGAATAGTTACCCGGCGTTCATCCAACCCCCGCAATCGGGTGAGCTCTTCAGAAATATTGCGAAGTTGTTCCTCATCCAGTTCACCGGTGGCTTCTTTCCGGTACCTGGCTATAAAGGGGATGGTGTTGCCATCGTCCAGCAGCGAGACAACGGCTTTCACGCCAGACAACGGGACATTCAGAGAATTGGCTATATACTTTGGGTTTGACATATCTGTTCTAGCTCAACGAATAAGGCAGCCTAAAGGAAGTTCATCACTCCGTATAACCGCAAATCGCCAAGGCCCGCGGTCCGGTATGCACACCCAGGACAGGAGATACTATACTGATGATTATTTCTTCAGGATCAATTTCGGTTTTGATTTTCTCTACAAGTACCTCGGCTTCTTCCAAGGTAGCGTTGTGCAAAACGGCAATCCTGAGTGGTTTTTCTCGGTCTACCTGATCAAAGAAATCCACAAACAGATCGTTCAGTGCTTTCTTCCGGGTCCGGGATCGCCTCCCCCCTGCCACTTCACCGCTATTATGATCAACAGAAATCTGAGGTTTTAAATTCAGCAAATTACCGATAAAGTGACTTGCACCGCCGATGCGTCCTCCTTTGTGCAGGTATTCTAAAGTATCCAGGGTAATGATAAAAACCATACTGCGACGTGCTTTGTCTGCTGCGTCAATCATGGCCTGGAGATCACCGCCGTTTTCCCGCGCCCTGGCAGCAGCCAACACTTGCCAGCCCAGGCTCATAGAATTGGCTTTGGAATCCAGCACTTTGACAGGAATATCCACCATTTCCGATGCAGCTTTAGCGGATTCGTGAGTTCCGCTCATAGCGCTGCTGATGGTAATGATTAATACTTCTTCTGCGCCTTTTGCTTTAGCTTCATCATAGGCCTGGACCATTTGCTGTGGCGTAGGTTGTGAGGTGGTTGGAAGGCTTGGATCTGATTCCAGCCGCTTGTAAAAATCTTTCGCGGTCAAGTTAACCCCGTCCTGGAACTGCTCTCCTCCCCAGATAATTGTCAGGGGAACAACCTTAATATCAAATTTATCCAGGAACTCCCGTGGGATATCACAGGTACTATCAGTCAGCAGAGCTATATTATTTGTCATTGAACTCCTTGTTTTGATCCTTGTATCGGCAGGTTTCACGCATGGTGCAATAATCACAAATACGCTCACCTGAACTTATGTTTGGCCCAATACCAAGGATCATAGAAAGCGATTTACGGGGAATCATTACATTGTGGGAGGTCAAGCTGACATCTATCTCGTCCTTATTGATCAGATCAAAGATCAGCGACTGGCCTTCCTCAATACCCCAACCTATCATGCCCGGGCTGAGAGGTATTGTAGTTTGATTGCCTTCAGAGGCTGCTTTTAATTCAATATCCCTGCAGACTGCGTTGGCCAACGACTCTACTGCTGCAGACCCAACCCCGTCAATAGCCAACCCCAATACAATATCATCTTCCATGACTTCCAAAGCATAGGCATCAATCCTTGGTCCAACCGTACACACCACAACTGACAAATAACTGGCTCCGACCAGGTGTCCAGCAACCACTGGTCCTGAAATTTTATTGCCACCATCTAATTCAAGTCCGTTGTGTCGAAAATCAGTAACTTTGAATTCCTTGATTAATACCGCCGGTTCAATAAGATTAATTACTAAATCCATGGCCTTCTCTGCTATGGCAATCAGACGAGGACTGCGGGACCGAATAATATCCGGATCAGCACCTTGTCCCCGCAAGACACTATCCACTGTTATATTGAGATCATCAACACGCCAATTTTTCATACAATATCTGACTTATTCAGATTTATGCTCACGGTAGTATCCGATATAGCGGGAACCATAAGCATCTTTTCCTAACAATAAATCGGATGCCCGAATAATCGAAGAGAGTTTAATTGGATCTGTGATGGCACAGGTTGCGCCGGCGCCCATTGCTAAAGCCAGAAAAGCCTGGTTAATGGTATGTCGGTCAGGAAGCCCAAAGGAAACGTTGCTGGCGCCCAGGTTGATATTCACTCCAAACTCTTCCCTGATGCGCCGGATTGTTTCAAGGGTCACTACACCAGCTTCGCTGTCTGCTCCCACCGTGAGGACCAAGGGATCAACCACGATATCTTCTGCGGGTATTCCCAGTTTGGCTGCTCTCTCTATAATCTTTCCAGCCACAGACACCCGAGTGTCCGCGTCATTGGGGATGCCATCATCATGCATCACCAGTCCAATGACCGGAACGCCAAATTCCTTAATGACTGGCAGCAACCCTTCCAGGGATTCCTCTTCGCCGTTGACTGAGTTCACCAGCGGTCGACCCGGCAAGACTGCCAGCGCAGCAGCCAGCGCGTCATGATTAGCAGAGTCGAGGCACAACGGGATATCCACGGTCTCAGATACCAGCTTAGCAACCTTGGGCAGTAGCTCGACCTCATCAACCCCTGGGACTCCAACATTGACGTCCAGAATGTCCGCTCCTGCAGCAACTTGCTTGAGGGCAATTTCCTTAACATACTCGAAATTACCTTCCTTCAAAGCCGCAGCCAATTTCTTTCGACCTGTTGGATTGATCTTCTCGCCGATCACTACAAAGGGGCTGTCAATACTAATTTTGACTTCTTGTGTTTCACTCTTAATGATAGTATCCATTTTTTTCCTTTATCTATTAATTATGCTCGGCAAATGGGTCTACATAGGGTCCTTTCCAGGATTGTTTTCTTACCAGGATTATTTTACCATTGTAGTAAAACTCCCTGTCGATCATCGTAAGTATCTGCTTTTTAGATCAGCCCTGAGATTTAACTATGCTGTCTTGTAATGCAAAATCCTGGCTGCTCTCAAAGAGAGAACAAGCCAGGATTGATCTGTACTATATCCAGTCGTAGCACTCCTCACGTCAGCTTCATCACCACCATGCCCAGGATATCTGCTGCTCTATCAGCCTGGTCCGCCATATTGGATACATGTCTGTAAACCTCTCGCCGGCGAAGCATGATCATTAAAGGTTCAAAGTCCTTGGCTTTGACAAATAGGTCTCCGATGGCAACGCGATAGAGATGTTCCACCTCGTTTTCTATCTTTTTTGCCCGGCGGGCGTGTTCGCCTGCTACGCGGGGGTTTGTGAAGATAGTATGGAAGGCCATTTCTAGTTCTTCGGTCGCTTCCCGAGTCAATGTAACCATTTTCATCAAATATTCATCTGCCTCAGTACCCAGCAGCTGCATTTCCTCAACTGTCGAATAACAATAATCCAGAATATCGTCGATATATAAAGAGATCATAAAGATATCTTCCCGGTCAAGGGGAGTGATAAAGGTATTATGCAGCTCGTCAATCAATATTCGACGCACTTCATCAGCTTCGACTTCTTTTACCCTCATTTGGTCAATGGCTTTGTCCTTTAATTCTGATTTTGCCATCCATTTTTCCAATAGTTTTAAACCTTCAACGGTGATTTGGGTTTGTTCGATCAACATGCCAACAAACTTATCTTCCCGTTTTCCCCGTTTAAACACACCTGAGATGCCCATATCCTTCCTCCAATCCAAAACCTGATCGCCGATTACGGGATCAAATAATCAATCAAAAAGTACAATAAAGCAGCAAGTCCTGCCGATACCGGTACAGTTAAGAACCAGGCCACCAGGATATCACTCATCACTCCCCATCGAACCTGCGATCTGCGCTGCGCAGAACCAACTCCCAAGATGGAAGAGCTGACCACGTGTGTGGTGCTGACGGGACCACCAAATAACGAAGCTGTCAGGATCACCACCATGGATGTCAGTTGAGATGCAAAACTATGAATGGGCCTGATCCTGTAAAATTTTCCACCCAAGGTATGGATGATTCTCCAACCTCCTGCAGCCGTACCAATACCGATCGCTGTCGCACTGACCAAGATCACCCACCAGGGAACGACAAAATGCTCCTGATATCCCAGTACCACCAACCCCATAGTGATAATACCCATTGTCTTCTGAGCATCATTGGTCCCGTGGCTTAAGGCAAGCGAGAAAGCAGTTGGTATCTGAGCGTACTTAAAGAACAGGTTAGCTTTTGGTGTAGCATTGCGAACCGCCCACATGCTGATCCTCATCACTATTTGCCCAAGAACATATCCCAATACTGGGGATAAGAACAGGGCGACAGCGACCAATCCCAACCCTTCCATTTTAAGGGCTTGAAATCCTGTCCCTACCATCACGGCGCCTACAATGCCACCGATCAAAGCATGGGATGAGCTTGAGGGAATGCCAAAAAACCAGGTGAGAATGTTCCAGATACTGGCGCTTAATAAGGCTGCCAAAACTACAGCAATTGTTATTGAATCCGGGGATGCTACATCCTGACCGATGGTTTTTGCCACTGCGACACCAAAAACAAATGGGCCGATAAAGTTGGCCACCGTGGCAATGATCAGCGCAGCTGTCGGGGTCATGGCCCGGGAAGAGATCATGGTTGCCACAACGTTGGCACTATCATGAAACCCGTTCAGGAAATCAAAGATCAAAGCCAGGGCAATCAGAATGATAATTAAGATATGGTCCATAAATATCTTTTATTAAGAAGGAAGGCCTGGAAAGTATTATGCTTACCTGGCCTTTGGTTTCTTTAATTTTTGCCCTTTTTCAGGGTAAAACATTATAACCACTAACGATAAGCCCTGACAAGGTTTATTTAATTCATCCTGACCTAATAACTTGGGGGGTTTTTACGAGGGGGAGAAGATAAGCGAAATCAAATTACCCTTTATCAGATCAAACGGGAAAAGAGATGCTGAACTCACTACCTTGACCTGCTCCCGCACTTTGGGCTGAAATTTCGCCGCCTTGCGCGTTTACAAGAGCCTGGGTGATCGCCAGTCCTAATCCTGATCCACCTGTCCTGCGATTCCGATCTGGATCCACCCTGTAGAAACGATCAAAAACATAGGGAAGATGCTCGGCGTCTATTCCTGTGCCATTATCTTTCACAGATAATCTAGCCAATCCGTCGTCGTCAGACAACAGGATCTGAACTGTTCCACCTTTGGGTGTATGGCTAAGAGCATTATTAATCAGATTGGTCAAACACTGGGTAAGACGGGCACAATCCCCTTGCACCGGTGTGATCGTATCGGGTAATTCAGTAACCAGGGAGATTCCCTGGTCATCAAAGAGGGGTTGATAAATACCCGCAGTATCCTGAACAATCTCGATCAAATCTTGATTAGTAAGATTAATAGAATACTCTTTTGCTTCCAGCAGAGCCAGATCGTGTAGGTCTCCCACCAGTCGTGAAAGCTGGCGGGTTTGATCATATAGACGAGCAACTTCAACCTTATCGAGTTCATAAACATCATCCAGAATCGCTCTCAAGTTTCCCTGGATAACCGTTAGGGGTGTCCGCAGTTCATGAGCAATATCAGCCAGCATATTATTCCGTAAACTATCGGCTTCTTCGAGTGCGGCGGCCATGGTATTAAAGGCTACAGCGACCTCTCTGATTTCGCTGGTACCTTTCACTTCGATGCGCTGGGTGAGGTCCTGGGATCCAACTGCCCGGGCTGCCTTGGCCAGATTATTCAAAGGGGCAGCCAATCCCCGACTGCTTATCACTCCAACCAGCATGCCCATCATGGATATTGAAAACAGGATCCTGACCAAACCAATAACAAGTTCACTTTGCCCATAGCGGTTTATCCTGGTCAGAAATGGAAGCCGCGGATCATCTGGAACGGTTTCAGATGGCCCGTCACCTGGATGGACCAGGTTGATATTATCCGCCTGGATTGTCAGGTAGATCCCAGTTGGGATAACGATTAAAAAGATCATGATCGCAACATAAGTCAGACTGATCCTCACCCAGAGTTGATTCAATTTCATCGGTCTCTCATCCGGTAGCCAATACCGTGAACTGTTTGAATGAAGGATCCCTGAATGGTATATTCATCGATCTTCCGGCGCAGGTTTTTAATATGGGAATCCAAAGTTCGACCTGCGCTGGCTGAGCCGTACCCAAGCGCTTTTTCAGCCAGTTCGTCGCGGGTAATCACAAATCCAGGATTTTGCATCAATACCTTTATTAATTCAAATTCCGAAGGAGTCAGGTTTATCATCTCTTCTTTAAGGGAAAGTTCTCGCTTTCCGAGATCTAAGACTAGATCCCCAACCCGCAATCTCTGTGGTACCGAGGATTCCTTCTGGAGTTGTGTTCGCCGAAGCAAAGCCCGGACCCGGGCGACTACTTCGCGAGGATTAAAGGGTTTGGTGATGTAATCGTCTGCGCCGATTTCCAATCCCACGATCTTGTCATTATCATCAACTCTGGCGGTAAGCATGATTATTGGAGTGGCTGCGATATTAGAATCTGCCCTTACCAGGCGAGCCACATCCCATCCATCCCGATCCGGAAGCATTAAATCCAGGATCAAGAGTTGAGGTTTTTCTGACCGCAATAATCGCAGCGCTGACTCGCCATCATACGCCGTCAGGACTTGATATCCCGCTTTTTCTAGGTAAGAACGCACTAGGCGGACTATATCCCTATCATCATCTACAACAAGAATTCTATCCATATTCATTCGCTTTCAAGGCGATCGCGGATACAAATGATAACCCGCATTCACTACTCGCTGCGTAAAGCCTCAATGGGTTCCAGTTGGGATGCCCTGTTGGCAGGGTAAATCCCAAAGAACAGGCCAACAGCTGCTGAGAATAGAGTTGCAAGGAGGACAGAGTTAAGGGTAATGGCGGGGTCCAATAGGAAATCACTAGCTGCAGCAACCTTACCGATCCCCAGGGATAACAACCACCCCAGGATAATACCTATAATGCCGCCGATCACACTTAATAAGGATGATTCGATCAGGAATTGAGTCAGGATATCCTTTTTCTTGGCACCCACGGCTTTTCTCAAGCCAATTTCTTTAGTCCTTTCAGTGACGGATACCAGCATGATATTCATGATCCCGATCCCGCCAACCAGCAAACTGATGCCGGCTACGCCGCCCAGGAAAACTGTAAAGACACCAGTGACGGTAGACGCCATATCGAGAAACACTTCCTGGGAAAGGATATTAAAATCATTCTCGCCTAACTTAATATTATGGCGGTCGCGCAGGATAATTGACACTTCCTCTTCAGCGATTTTCACAGAATCGGCATCAATCGCTGAAACATAGATCATGTCAACCTGGTTTTTTACACTACGGGGCATTAACCTTATTTGAGCCGTAGTCAAGGGAACTAAAATTTGATCGTCTGGGCTGTTGCCGAATCCCGAACCGCCTTCTTTTTTCAGAATGCCCACCACGCGGAAGGGTTGTCCAGCAACTCTGACTGTCTCTCCTACTAACCCCTCAGATCTTCCAAACATTTCCTCAGCCACGTTCGTTCCCAGGATAGCCGCAGAGGCCAATCCAGAGATTTGAGAAGAGGTAAAGAACTCCCCTTCAGAAAGTTCAATTGTTTGAACCTCGCTGTACTCTACGGTCACACCGACAAAACCTGCATTCTTAACATTTCCGGCGTTGGTCAATTCCGCCTGTCCCTGGATCACCGGGGCTGCTGCTGCGACCGCTGGCGCAAAAATCGGATCTGCAATCGCTTCTGCATCCCGAATAGTCAGTGGTTTCGGATTGGTGACATCTTCATAATTTGTCATCACGAAAAGCAGGTTGGTGCCAATACCTTCTATTTCTCCCACGATGGCCTGTTCTGTACCATTGCCTATTGCCAGCATGGCAATCACTGCGCCGACACCAATAATGATGCCAAGCATGGTTAAAGCTGTACGGACTTTATTTGAGGTGAGGCTTTCCAGTGCCTCCAATAAGGATGATAACAAATTCATATTTACTCCGCTATCCTGCCGTCCCGGATGGAAATAATCCGGTCGGTTAATTCTGCGATCTCCGGATCATGGGTGACAATTATTAATGTTGTACCGCGGTCTTTATTCAGATTTTTCAAAAGGTTCATAATTTCTTCACCCGATTGAGTGTCCAGGTTTCCCGTTGGCTCATCTGCCATGATGATCGCCGGGTTATTTACCAACGCTCGTGCTATTGCAACTCGCTGCATCTGTCCGCCCGATAGTTCATTGGGGCGGTGATAGACACGGTCACTCAAACCAACCGCTGCCAGGGCTTCTTTTGCCACTTCTTTTCTATTCCGTCCATTCAAAACAGCATAACGCATGGGCAGCTCGACATTTGTCAGCGCCGTTGCGCGCGGTAATAGATTAAAACTCTGGAAAACAAAACCAACTCCACGGTTACGGATCTCTGCCAGTTGATCATCGTTTAGCGTTGCCACACTCTCGCCGTTCAGGTGGTAATCACCTGCTGTCGGTCGATCCAGGCATCCCAGAATATTCATCAGGGTGGATTTTCCTGAACCAGAGGGGCCCATGATGGATAAAATTTCTCCCGGGGCAATATTAACTGATAGGCCTCTTAAAGCATGCACTTCAATCTCACCCATCTGGTAAACCTTTGTGATATCTTTTGCTTCAACTACCCACTTCGACATAAACAACTCCTGCTCTTTGTGGTCTTAGTTTTCTTAGGGCATACCGCGCATGCCTTCTGGCGGCTGACCAGGCTGCATTTCATCAAAGATACTTACACTGGGCGGGTTAAGGACAATATAGTCACCTTCACCGATCTCGCCCTCTAATAATTCGCTATATTCATCAGATGATGCTCCCAAGGTGACAGAAACTTTCAGCAGATCTTCGAGCGCTGGAATCTCTCCATTTGTGGAAACATAAACAACTTGCTCTCCCTTGACCCAGCGAACTGCCCGGTTGGGTACCAGCAAAGCATCTTCAACATGGCGAACAACAACCTGCACCGCCGCAGTTAAACCAGGACGGACTTCTTCATCAGCGTCCACTATTTTGATAGTTACCTCAAAGGATACCAATCCCTGCTGCGGGATACCAACTGGTGAAACTTCAACAACTTCACCCTGGTATTCCTTATCCAGGATGGCATCAAAGGACAAAGTGACAGGTTGACCAACATTAATCTGAGTAATATCCACTTCGGAAACTTCGACATCTACCAATAGGGTATCCAGATCATCAATCCTGAATGCCAGCGTATTAGGAGAAACTAAATCTCTTGGATGAGCTTCTACTGCTGTGAGCACCCCGCTAAACGGGGCGGTGATAAAGGATGCGTCCAGTGATGCCTGGGCTGCCGAAATACGGGCTTCCGCCATCGTGATATCATCCGGGTCCGGACCATCTTTAACTCTATTGAACTGCCGTTCCGCTGTGCCTAATTGTGCAATTGCAACAGCAACTTTAGCGTCCAGGATCCCCATCTCAATTTCATCAGCACCTACTTGAAGCCAATTTACATACCATTTCGCATATTGATACTGGTTAATCGCGTCTGTTAGCCGGATCTGGGCTCGCGCTCTGCCAATCTTGCCATCTGCGTTATCATATTGTCTTTGTTTATTATCTAGTGCTTCTTCTGCGATAACCAATTTTGCCTTGGCTGATTTTAATTCTTCTGGGCTGTAACGGTTCCCCGGCTGATTCAACAACCAGTGATATTCAGCATCATCCACTGCATCCCTGGCATTGGCGAGTACTAATTGGGCATTGGCTGATACTTCTGCCGCATTTTCGTACAGATCTTCCAGGGCTCTGGTAGCTGTAACAAACTCCTGCTGGGACATATAATAATTCTGTGGAAGGGATTCTTCATTTAGATCGGCCAGGACCTCATCCGCCTTCACTTTATCCCCCAGGCTGACCATTACTTCAGACACTATTCCTGCCGTTTCCCAGTAAAGAATCGCACTCTGGTCAGCACGTACTTCGCCAGTTTCATCAACCACCGCACTGAGTTCTCCATAATTCACCCGGAAAGTTTGCAAGTCGCTACTACTAGCCTGGCTCTTTTGCCTGGCGCTGACAACACCATATGTCGCTCCTGCCAGGATCAATGCGCCAACAATAATTAATATAATGGTTCTCTTTTTCATTAGTATCTCCCTTCTTCAAATACCACTGATTTCTGTATCCCAGAGCATACCCTGTAAGATATGCATACAATAATTAAATCCTGCATCATTTTAACTTAAGAATCTGGAGATTTTCTGGAGTTCCTATGATTGTAATGAGGAAGTTTCTGCCCTCAAAGGGACTGTCAACAAATTTGTTAAGGAATCTCTAAGAATAAGCTGAAGCCCTTGCTGCCTGGCGTGCATGTTTACGGCTGTCAGTCAGCTTGGTATAATGCCATCTAAGGTAAGGAGGGGTGCCAGAGTGGCCGATTGGGGCGGTCTCGAAAATCGTTGTGGCCTTATGGGTCACCGTGGGTTCGAATCCCACCCCCTCCGCTCCAATCCCCATTGCTCTCTGAGGGATAAAAAAACTGACGGATCGAAATCGTCAGTTTTTTTCTTTTGAAAGTGACCGGATAAATTCAGGAAGGTTTAACGCCAGCCCTTCTCATCCGTAAGATAAATCCCATTGCCAAGAACCCAACACCTATCAAGAGAATGATAAAAGATTGCCAGGTGAGCGGGTTGAAAATTGGACCCAATACCCTGACGCTAGCATCAATTAATTCATGATACAACAATGAGGTCTGGGGAATTCCTTCTGGTATACGCTCTGCCAGCCACCCCCGCCACAGTGGTCGATATAAAATCGCTGTGATCAGCGAGATCAATCCGCCACCGATCAGGGGAATTCCAAACCACTGACCCAAGCCTTCCATTGATCGAACTCCAATAAACAGGATCAACAATAACAAACCCAGGGGTAAAAGTAGCACGGTATCAAGCTGCCAGCGAATATTCCGGATATTCCATTTTAATGTATATACTCCCCCAATCTGCTCCTGCTGCTTCAACAATGCCTGAGTGGCATTATATTCTGGAGGCATTGCTTCAACCACCATTCCCAAGACATCGTTGTAAACTTCGATCTGTTCAGTATGGGGGAAGGTGGACATCTTACACAGTTCTTTGATCATCTTGCCCCGCGGCAGGGGTTCGCCGGGAACGGTTTGCATTTCTTCCATTTGTAGATCCGTACAATCTGGCAGAGAATCATAAAAAGCCACTACAGCTGCCTCGCCTTCCGGTCCAGACATTCTGTCTTTTAGTGGTTTCATTTTCCAGCTGATGAAAGGCAGCTGGTCATCCGTGTCCAACCAATTATAAAAACCATTTACTGTGACCTCAATCCAGGACTGTATCAAATCGTCTGCCAGAAGTGCGGTTTTTAGGTTTTTCCAGTTCTGTTCTTCCATCGAGTAGATCAAATTATAAAGGTTAAGCTGTCTCCCACCAGGAGTGCTTGTATCTTCAATCTTGGTAGAGATATCTTCCGCTTGCCGATTGGTCATGATCTCGAGAGCTGCTGGAACAAGTTCCGAATCCAACACTACCCCGGTTGTTATCTCGTTTACTTGCTCCTGGTTAAAGAGCACATCGCCAACGTTGCTGGCCATTAGCGCTAATGGAAGCACGATCATTAACGCGCCAGCCAGGATAAAAGCGATGAATTTCAATATTGCATTTAAAAGAGTTTTCATCAGTTATCCCTCATGAGTTCATCCCAGGGAAATTCCAGTAACGAAGCCAGTACAAGGTCTGGCTCCCCACCATCATTATCAAACGGAAGCTGGATGGTGAGTTGGTTGGGCACTGCGACACAAAATAATTCTGCTCTTTTGGCCGCCAGTACACCATTGGGAGAATCTTCCAGAACAAGCACTTTCTCTCGTGCAAGACCTGTCTTCTTCAGACCTAAATTATAAAGTTCCGGGTTGGGTTTTGCTATCTCAACCTCATCTGCGCAACTTGTGTGATCAAAATACTCCAATAACCCAAGTCGCTTCAGATGAGAGTGGACCCAGTCCTGATCAGAGCTGGAGACAATTCCCAACATAAGCCCTAGTTCCTTGGCTTTGTTAATCAAATCTTCCACTCCAGGTAGTGGCCTCTTCTGATGGACTAATTCTAATTCTGTTTGTTTGACTTCCTGAGAGATCTCTGCCCTTTTACTCTCTTCGGGGAATTCATTTAGAAACACCTCGATCGGGCCTAGATGGTCCGTGGATTTCCCAAGGATCTCCGCCCATTCCGACAGAAGCAATTCCTTTCCATGTTCCTTGAACTTTTCTTTCCAGGCCTGAAAGATTGGAGTCTCTGTATCCAGGATCAAGCCGTCAAAATCAAATAAGATTCCTTGCAGTGGTGTTTGTAACATCATAATCGTGATTATACAGGATATCCTGAGTTCGCTAACCTTACAGTAGTATAATTAAGAAGTTCTTC
>Ga0209013_10002358_pt1 | contig 17139 bp, 14 predicted proteins | sample Cruoilmetagenom2_FD_187291 | JGI IMG/M metagenome (GOLD analysis project Ga0209013, IMG submission 187291) | Oil polluted marine microbial communities from Coal Oil Point, Santa Barbara, California, USA - Sample 2 (SPAdes) (version 2) | ecosystem: Environmental > Aquatic > Marine > Oil seeps ...
GCGCCGGGCCACCTCGCGGACCATTTCCAGATCGGCGTTGCGGCGTTTGAGGGCAGCGGCGAGTTCGAAGCAGAGAGTCGTCTTGCCGACGCCATGACTTCCAATCAGTGCGATCTTCATTGGCGGACCATTGTAGCGGGAGTTATGAGTTTTGAGCTATGAGATTTGAGTTCCACCGCATCACCCACTCGTCGGCCGTGTTGAGGCACGACGCCCGCAGGGCGTCCGCAACTCAAAACTCAAATCTCAACACTCAGAACTGAGGTCAACGACCGGCGGGTGCTCCGGTGGGCCGGAGGGCGCCCGGAAGGTTGGCCGCGGCTTCGAGCATCGCCTCGTGGATATTGGCGGCCGACTCGGCCTCCACCAGACGACTGAGACGGCTCGGGTTGCGGACGATCCATGCTAGTCGGGACAACCACCGCAAATGCAAAGCATCATTCCGGAGGGCGAGGAGAAAGAAAATGTTGGTCTTGCCCATGTCTGGAGAACCAAAAACGATTCCTTTTGGAGACCTTCCCAGGGCGATGAACTGTTTTGGAAACTTGTCAGCCGCGCGTCGTCGTGCGTGGAGAAACGCCACACCTTCTGGAACCGCGGTCGGCACCAATCGCTCGCGTGCAGCGAGAGCTGCTTCGAGCCACGATTGATCCTCGACCAGCCCAAGGCCGGTTACGTGCTCGGCCATCTCGTGGATCACCTCGGGCCGGTTTCCGGCCTTCAGGTTGGGGATGATCTGGTCAACGGTGAAGATCTCTTCCATGGGGGCGTCGATGACCTGGTTGGGTGCGGCCCCCAGCGTGGCCACCGAAGCGGATGCGAGGGTGTCGAGGTACTCGTCGAGCAGGGCACGACGGAATCGCCACTGGCCGCCGATCTTCACACCGGGGATCTTGCCTTCGTGGGCGAGACGAACGAGGGTGCGTTCCGCCAGCTTGAGGTACTCTGCGGCTTCCTTTGCGGTCAAATATGATTCCATTAGTCCCCCTCGTCTCGACCGAATGTGGTCGCAACTGGCTGAATACTCCTTTTTCAAAAAGTTGTCAAGCCGATACTATCCTCTTGCGCGGTTTCGCGCCGTGTGTTATCACGTACTACGCCCAGGCGTGCGGAAAGAGATGCATCGTGGGTTTCAGATCGGGATGGGAGGGTGTCCGGCCGATTTTGATCTGCCACACCCGGTGAGTTTGGGTGCGGCAAAGGTCGTATTGGCTTGCGCGCCTTTTAGAGCCAGGGCGGCGCTGGGTTTGGCGCTGCCGAGAACATAGAGGAGGATACAAGCATGGAAGTTGAAGCCAAGGTCAAAGAGATCATTGTCCAGCAACTGGGCGTCGACGCCGACAAGGTGACCGCCGACGCGTCCTTTGTGGATGATCTCGGTGCGGATTCGCTCGACGTGGTCGAGTTGGTGATGGCCTTCGAGGAAGAGTTCGGGGTCGAGATTCCGGACGAGGCGGCTGAGAAAATCGCGACCGTCAAGGACGCTAACGAGTTCCTGAAGCAAAACCTGGATAGCTGATGGCCCGTCGGGTTGTGGTGACCGGGGTCGGCATGGTCTCGCCCCTCGGAATAGGGACCGAGCCCACCTGGAATGGACTGGTGTCCGGCACCAGCGCGGTGTCCGAGATTACCAAGTTTGACGCCTCGGACTTCTCCGTTCGCATTGCCGCCGAGGTTGACGGGTTCGAACCCGGCGACTGGGTCGAACACAAGGAAATCAAGAAGTTCGACACCTTCGTGCACTACGCGTTGGCGACGAGTCTGATGGCGTTGGAGCAGTCGGGATTGGAAATCACGGACGAGAATGCCGCTCGGGTCGGCGTCGTCATCGGTTCCGGGATCGGTGGTTTCCCGATGATTGAACGGCAGCATGACATACTGCGCGATCGAGGCCCGCGGCGGGTCTCGCCATTCTTCATTCCGGGTGCGATCATCAACATGTGCTCGGGTTTGGTGAGTATCCGCACCGGCGCCAAGGGACCCAACATGGCGACCTGCACTGCGTGCTCGACCTCCGCCCACGCCATCGGTGATGCGCTCTTGTACATCCGCCACGGTTACGCGGACGCGATCATCGCCGGTGGTTCAGAAGCGGTCATCACGCCGATGCCGGTTGCCGGGTTCGCCTCCATGCGCGCCCTGTCGACGCGCAACGACGAACCGGAGCGTGCCTCTCGTCCGTGGGACAAGGACCGTGATGGATTCGTCATGGGCGAGGGTGCGGGCATCGTTATTCTCGAGGAGTTCGAGCACGCGAAGAAACGCGGCGCGCCGATCCTCGCCGAGGTCCTCGGGTTCGGAATGTCATCGGATGCGCACCACATCTCCGCCCCGTCGGAGGATGCGGACGGCGCGATTCGAGTCATGCGGAGCACGCTCGAGGATGGCTCCCTGAATCCCGAAGACGTTGACTACATCAACGCCCACGGCACCGCGACACCGGTTGGGGACATCGTCGAGACCCGGGCGGTGAAGGCGGTTTTTGGAGATCACGCGCGCGATGTGATGGTCTCTTCGACCAAGTCCATGACCGGCCACCTCCTCGGAGCGGCCGGCGGCTTCGAGTTCGGGATCTCTGTGCTGGCGTTGGTCAACGGCGTCGTGCCGCCGACCATCAACCTCGATGAGCCCGAGCCTGAGAATGATCTCGACTACGTGCCTCACACCGCCCGCGATGCCGATCTCAAGGTGGTGCTGACGAACTCATTCGGATTCGGCGGTACCAACGCCTGTCTGGTTGTCGGCAAGATCGATTGAAGATGTCGGTCACATCAGCCGCACATTCATAGGGAAAACCGAAGAGAAATCATGTCGTCTATTGCCGAGGCGTGGATCAAGAGGGTCACCCGTTTTTCGAGCAGGGTCGATCTCTACAACTTCGGGCGGTGGGCGGTGTTGTCGATGCTCGTCGGCATCGTGGCCGGTCTCGGCGCCGCCTTCCTCACCTGGGGGATAGACTGGATCGGATCGATTCTGCTGCGGGGCGCGGCGGGTTTTGACATGCCGGGCCACGGGGAGGCGGCCTCCATCACGTGGAATGCGCCGACACGGCCCTGGATACTCCTCCTCGTGCTTCCCTTCGCGGGGTTGGTCGTGGGTTGGATCGTCCAGACCTTCGCTCCGGAGGCCGAAGGTCACGGAACGGATGCCGTCATCAAGGCCTATCACTGGGGACGGGCGGTCGTCCGCAAGCGTGTCGTTCCAGTCAAGCTCATCGCCTCAATGTTGACCATCGGCTCGGGGGGCTCGGCCGGTCGTGAGGGCCCGGTTGCCCAAATCGGCTCCGGTTTCGGCTCATATTTGGCGGATATCCTGCGACTGCGTGATTACGACCGACGGGTGCTTGTCGTGGCTGGGGTTGCCGCCGGGATCGGGGGCATGTTCCGTGCGCCGCTCGGTGCCGCAATCTTCGCGGTCGAGGTGCTGTACTCGGAGAATGACTTCGAGTCCGAAGCCCTCATGCCATCCATCATGGCGTCGATTGTCTCGTACGTGGTAGTGGCTTCACTGACCGGGTGGAACACCATCTTCAGCACCGCTCCGGTAGGATTCGTCCGTCCGATCGAGCTCGTCGCTTATCTGCTCCTCGGAATGTCGGTTGCACTCGTCGGGGTGATCTACGTCAAGGTCTTCTACGGTATGCGGGACCATTTTTTCAATCGTCTGCCGGTGCCCGTGTGGGTTCGTCCGGCGGTTGGCGGTCTCCTCCTGGCCTTGCTCGCTCTTGTCGTTCCCCAGGTTCTCGGCGGCGGATATGGATGGTTGCAGCTCACCCTCGATAACGAGTTGCCGCTCAAGATTCTGCTGCTCCTGCTTCCGGCCAAGATCCTTGCCACCTCGTTCACCATTTCGTCGGGCGGCTCGGGCGGCGTCTTTGCCCCGTCGTTGGTGATCGGAGGTGTGACCGGGGCGATATTCGCCGATTTGATCCAACGGGTTGCCCCGCAGATCGCGCCGCCGACCGCCGCGTGCGTACTGGTGGGCATGGGAGGGTTCTTTGCCGGCGCCGCCAAGGTGCCGGTCGCTTCGTTGATCATGGTCGCCGAGATGAGTGGTTCCTACGGCCTGCTGGTACCGATGATGCTGGTGTCGGCGGTCGCCTACCTGCTGACGCATGGCGTCACCATTTACGAGGCGCAGGTGCCGGGACGGGTCGATTCGCCGGCCCACATCGGTGAGTTCCAGATCGATGTGCTCGAGAAACTCACCGTGCGTGAGGTCATGGATCCGGACCAGGAAATCATATCGGTGGCTCCTGGGACATCTTTCCCGCAGGTGCTCGAGATGGTAGCCGACACCGATCAGATGGCGTTTCCAGTGGTTGATGACCACGGGATGGTCGAAGGGATGTTCAGCATCAACGATGTCCGCCGCGTGATGGCCACACCCGAGGTTTGGCCGCTCCTTGTCGCGTCGGATCTCGGCGTCACGGCCCGCGGCTTGGCCTACCTGGTGCCCGACGACGATCTTCATACCGCGTTGCAGCGTTTCACTGCTCTTCAACGCGAGATCCTCCCGGTTCTCAGCGGTCCGCCGCCGTCGCCCGTCATCGGTGTTCTCCGTCACCACCAAGTGATGGAGGCCTACGACCGCGAGATCCACCGCCTTCGCGAAGATCACGAGGAGTGAAGGCGATACGGCGATACGGCTATACGGCTATACGGCTGTACGGCCGGATGGCTACGCGGGGCAGGACGGCGCTTGGACATGACAATGCCGCCGCAGAGCCCGACTGTGTTCGCCGTAAAGCCGTCCTGCCGTATAGCCGTAAGACCCTTGCGATTGGATCTGCTACACTGTGCCGCGATGAATAGGCATTCATTTTTTGGGAAACTCAGCGAAGGAGGCAAGCCGTGAACTGTATCGTGTGCGTGGCCAGCGTTCCGGATACGGCGTCGGTCATCAAGGTTGGAGGGGATGGCAAGAGCATTGACGAGGCGGGCATCAAGTGGATCGTCTCGCCGTACGACGAGTACGCTCTCGAGGAAGCGCTTCAGCTCACCGAGGCCAAGGGCGGCGAGGTAACGGTCATGACCTACGGCCCGGCACGGGCGGAAGCGGCGCTGCGGGACTGCCTGGCCCGGGGCGCCCATCAGGCGGTACACGTCGTCGGAGGGGAGGCGACCCTCGGTGACAGTATCACGATTGCCAAGGTACTCGCAGCGGTCTTGAAGGACCGGGAATACGACCTCGTGCTCTGTGGCATTCAGGGCGTGGGCACCGACAGCAGCCAGGTAGGACAGATGCTGGCGGTTCTGCTCGACCTGCCGAGCGTCGCCATCGTCACCAAGCTCGAGGTCGGCGACGGTTCGCTGACCGCCGAGCGAGAGGTGGAAGGCGCAAAGGAGATCGTGGAGAGCCCGATGCCGGCATTGATTACGTGCCAGAAGGGACTCAACGAGCCCCGTTACGCAGCGCTGAAGGGCATCATGGCGGCGAAGAAGAAGCCGGTGGAGAAGATCGACGTCGCGAGCCTCGGCATCGAGGAGGGGGCTGATCCCTTCTATCGAGTCGAGAGCCTCACGCTGCCGCCGGAGAAGGCGGCCGGAACCATCATCCAGGGTGAGGACGACCCGTCAGCGGCGGCGGCCGAGCTCGTAAAACTGCTTCGCGAAGAAGCGAAGGCGATATAGGGAGGCGATGATGGCTGGCATCTTAGTGTTCGTGGAGCAGCGTGACGGCGAGGTCCGGAAGGCCTCTCTCCAGGCGCTGTCGGAGGCCAAGCGACAGGGAGGAGCCGGAGGCGCCGTGACCGCCGTCCTGCCCGGTTCCGGTATTGGCGACGTTGCAGGCGGGCTCGGGACATGGGGCGCCGAAAAAGTACTGGTTGCCGACGATCCGAACCTCGTTCGCTACTCGGCGGAAGGTTATGCCGAGGTCGTGGCCAAGGCTGCGGAAATCGCGCAACCATCGGCCATCTTCTTCGCTGGCACCGCCATGGGCCGCGATCTCGCGCCGCGAGTGGCGGCGAGTCTTGGAGTCGGTGCGATTCCGGATGCGGTGGCGCTCACCTTGAACGGCGAGAGCTTCAGTGTTCGCCGTCCGGTGTACTCGAGCAAGGCGTTCGCCGAAGCGAACGCCGCGGGCAAGACGCCGCAGGTCATCAGCCTGCGGCCAAACGTTTTCGCCGCCGAGGAGTCGGGAGGCAGCGCCGAGGTCGTGGCCATCGACGGGCTGTCACTTTCTATCCGGGCGCTGGTCAAGGCGCTGGTGGTGGAGGCGGGCGAGGAGCTCGATGTGGCTGAGGCCGACATCATCGTTTCCGGCGGCCGCGGTATCAAGGGCCCCGAGAACTTTGCCCTCATCAGAGAGCTCGCCGATGCCCTCGACGGCGCGGTCGGCGCCTCGCGCGCGGCGGTCGACGCGGGTTGGATCGATCACTCGCACCAGGTCGGCCAGACGGGCAAGGTGGTGAGTCCGTCGCTCTACGTTGCCTGCGGCATCTCGGGCGCCATCCAGCACCTCGCGGGCATAAGCTCGTCGAAGGTCATCGTCGCCATCAACAAGGACCCCGATGCGCCGATCTTCAAGATCGCCGATTACGGAGTGGTCGGCGACCTCTTCGACGTCGTCCCACCGATGGTCGAGGCGATCAAGGCGCTGTAGATCGAGCCACCCGACAATCAACCAAACGGCGGGCCTACGGCCCGCCGTTTTTTCCCGTCTCCGTCTCCGTGCACGGACGCCCGCCCGTCTGCGGTCTGCGACCGCAGAAGACGCAATCCAGCCCGCACTTCTCACCAGCTTTCTGCTACGGCCGGCGATGCACCGCACCCAGCAGTGTTTTCTCGCCTCGGGGTGCTCGACGTACTGTCAAGTACGACTCCGCGCCCCTTGGGTCGAAAACCCTGCTGGGCACGGCACCTCACCGCCCTCGCGGCAAGAGCTGGTGAGAAATGCGGGCTAGAGCGCGCGATCGTGCGTTCCGGCGAGGATCTTCCGGCTCGAAGATCCCGATGCTCCGAAACGGCATTGCCCGTGAGTGCCCCCTCTGACGATATTTGGGCCAGAGTCATCTGCTCGCAGGAAATGCGGTGATCCCAAAATCGTCAGAGACGGCACGTCCGGTCAACATTGGTCACAGCGCCACGCCGACTGTGGCTTCCCGGCAGAGGATGCAAGCTGCGGGACGTCAAATCCGAAATCCGAAATCTCGCTGTGCGGGGGTGGGTCGGAATTGAGAATTGAGAATTCCGACCTTGGGGTGAGTGGTGGTTTCGAGTCAGTTCACGATATCGTCGTCGTGGTCGCGGTTGATTGAGGGCAGCATCGGCCGCTCCGCTGCGATCTCCTCCTCCTCATCCCACGCCTCGAGCATTTGCCGGCTACGGACGCGGCGACGGCGAATGGCCACCAGGGCGAGGATCGTGATCGCCATCCACAGTGCGCCGGTGCTGGTGAGGAACGGCAGCCAGGTGGTCCAGAAGGCTTCCTTCTCGAAGAAGATCTGTTCCGCGTCCTCCAGGGGCTCTCCTGTGGCACGTCGGAATGCCTCGTCAAAGCTCAGATCTCGGGCGATGCCGTCGAGCACCATCGCCGGCGCCGCGGAGCCGTAGCGGCGCTGGATGAAGCGGATAAAGGCAGAGGAAAGGGCATAGGCCCGAACGATCTGCGGACCGCTGCCCTCGAAGGAGGCATCGAGGTCGCGGACGCTGTGCGGTCGTGCTCCGAGCACGGCCATGGCGAAGCGGGCCCGGTCCTCGATTCCCCACTCCCGGGCCGCAACCGTCGCCACCCCCTCGTTGAACCAGCGGGGTACCGGGCGTCCGCGCGCGGCCTGCGCCACCAGGACGTGGGCCACCTCGTGGTGAACGAGGGAGCGCAGGTTGCGATTCGGGTAGGAGTTGACTCGTGCCGGGAAAAGGACGATCAGTCCCTCCGACCCGCGGGCAAAACCGCTGACCCACGCCGGCACCTCGTGCGCCAGCTCTGAGCTCTCCGCTGCGAGAACGACGCGGATCGGTCTCGAAAAACCGATCACGCCGGTGATCTGGAGACCTGCCGAAAAATCACCCTCGCCGATGGCGCGGACCTCCTCGGCCACCGCCGCCAGCTCCGCGGGGGCCTCCACCACGAGCTGAGGCGAAGGCGCCGCCCACAGATGAGGACCAACCGCCACCAGCAAAAAGCAGAGAAGAACAATGCGGCGGATCATGACACCTCCGAGGCCATGCCATCCACGGTAGCACCCGGCCACTCGATGTTCCCAATCTCAGTGGCCAACGCCGATTGCGATCAGCCTCAAACCTCAAGCCCAAGGCCTCACGCCCGGGTGGGCGGTTCTCATAGCCGAAAACCCAGAACGCGCGTCGCACTCGATTACGCTTTTCGCAGCATCTTTTCGGGCAGGAACCAGTGGATGTAGCCGCAGTTCGCGCAGATCAGGCAGCGAGCAGTGGGATCCACCCAATCGAAGCTGAAGAAGCTTGCCACGGCCGTATTGAGCTGGCCTTGGCGCTCGAAAAACCGGTCGTATTGGCAGATCTCGCAGCACAGATCGATTCCGGCCACCTGGGTCGGTGCTGCATGCTTGGCAGTCGGTTCGTCCATCTCATCCTTCATTGATGATTATACGCACCTGACAGATCGGTTATTCGCGGACATCTCCATGTGCGATTCTCCTCTATTTCAATTCTTCCCATCGAGGCCGTAGGAATCGAGGCGAAGAATTGAACGTCGTGGTATATTCCCCGCTCGTGTGATGTGCCATGGAGGCACCGTGGACCTGCAGTCTCTGATCCTCTCACTCCAGCACTACTGGGCCGATTGTGGCTGCATAATCCAGCAGCCTTACGACCACGAGGTCGGCGCCGGCACCATGCACCCGGAGTCGTTTTTGCGCGCGCTGGGCCCCGAGCCCTATCGGGTCGCCTTCGTGCAGCCGTCGCGTCGGCCCGCCGATGCCCGGTATGGCGAGAACCCGTTCCGGCTCGGTCGCCACCTCCAGCTGCAGGTCATCCTCAAACCCTCGCCGGACGATGTTCAGGAGCTCTACCTGAGATCCCTTGGCGCGATCGGTATCGATCCCGCCGTCCACGATATCCGCTTCGAGGAGGACAACTGGGAGTCACCGACCCTCGGCGCGTGGGGCGTCGGTTGGCAGGTGCTGCTCGACGGCATGGAAATCACTCAGTTCACGTATTTCCAGCAGGTCGGGGGTATCGACCTGGCGCCGATCTCGGCCGAGTTGACGTACGGTCTCGAACGTATTGCGATGTTTTTGCAGCGCAAGGACTCGATTTATGACATCGAGTGGGGCGGTGGTGTGGACTACGGGAGTGTTCGCGCCGAGGACGAGCGCGAAGCTTCGGTCTATGGCTTCGAGGTCGCAGACGTCAAAATGTTGCGCCGCCACTTCGAGGACTGGGAGTCAGAGGCCGGGCGATGCCTCGCCCACTCCCCTCCGCTCGTCGTCCCGGCGTTCGAGGCGACCCTCAAGACCTCGCACCTTTTCAATTTGCTGGACGCCCGTGGCGCCATCTCGGTGACCGAGCGGGTGGGGCTGATCGCGCGCGTCCGCCGCAACGCGGTTGCGGCCGCCAAGGCCTACCTCGAGCGGCGCGAGAGTCTCGGCTTTCCTCTCGGCGGCGAGTCGACCGGTGGCGGGGAGGCGGTCTGATGCCGACCTTTCTGCTCGAGACCCGCACCGAGGAGATTCCGGCTGCGGCGCTGCCCGGGGCGAGACACCAGATCGCGGAGCTCTTCGGCGCCCGGCTCGCTGAAGCCGGATTCTCCGATCTCCCGATCAAGCCTCTCTCCACCTCGCGCCGGCTGGCGGTCGTCATCGACGACCTTGCCGCACGCCAGCCCGACCGCGCGGTGGACCTGACCGGGCCGCCGGTCAGTGCGGCATTTGCCGCCGACGGCTCGCCGACCCCGGCGGGCGAGGGCTTTGCGCGCAAAGTCGGACTGTCTCTCGATGAGGTGGGACGGGTGAAAACCCCCAAGGGCGAGTACCTGGCGGCGACCGTGGTTCACGAGGGCCGCACCACGTCGGAGATCCTCGCGGAGATGATTCCCGCAGTAGTGGGCGCCCTGCGTTTTCCCAAGATGATGCGGTGGGGCGACGGGAGCCACCAGTTCGTGCGGCCCGTACACGGGGTTGTAGGGCTTCTTGACGAAGAGATCGTACCGTTCGAGATCTTCGGCATCGCGTCCGGCCGTTCCACGGTCGGTCACAGGGTGCACGCGCCCGAGAGCTTCGAGCTTCAGACCGCCCGCGGGTACGTGGCGGCGATGGCGGAGCGTAGCGTCATGGTAGACCCGGCCGACCGCCGCGCGCGGCTCGAGGCATTGGCCGAAGAGCTCGCCGAGGCCGCCGGCGCCAAGGTCCACCCGGACCCCGGGCTGATGGCCGAGCATGTGGAGCTGGTGGAGTGGCCCGGCCTCGTCGCCGGCGCATTCGACGAGCAGTTTCTCGAGCTGCCGCCCGAGGTCGTCGTGACCACTCTCCGCCACCATCAGAAGTGCCTGGTGCTCGAGGACGCGGACGGCCGCCTCCAACCCGGTTTCATCGCCGTGATCGACCGCCGCGACGACCCTGAAGGCTTGGTTCAGCAGGGCAACGAGTGGGTAATCGGCGCGCGGTTGGCGGACGCGGGGTTCTTCTTTGCCGAGGACCGGCGGGCCTCCCTGGCAGAGATCGTACCGGGCTTGGAGCGGCTCGAGTTTCACCGCGTCCTCGGCTCGCTCGAGGACAAGGCGGTGAGGGTCGGCGAGCTGGCGGCGACCTTGGCGGATGGCGTCGATGCCGCAATCGACCCGGACGAGCTGCGGTCGGCGACGCGTCTGGCCAAGACCGACCTCCTGACCCACATGGTGGGTGAGTTCCCGGAACTCCAGGGCGTCATGGGAGGCCACTACCTTCGCCTCGAAGGCGCCGACGACGATCTGTGGACCGCAGTCCGCGACCACTACCGACCGGTCGGGTTCGAGGGACCGGTTCCCGAATCGGTCCTCGGCCGGTTGCTCGGGGTAGCCGACCGTTTGGACACGGTTGCGGGGCTGTTTGCGGTCGGCGAACGGCCCTCGGGCTCGAAGGACCCGTTCGGGCTTCGCCGCGCCGCCCAGGGGGCGGTGAAGATCGTGGCCGAGTCCGGCTGGGATCTTGATCTCGAGCGCGCCATCGATGCGGCGGCGGCCGCGGTAGCCGAGCACTCCGCGGACGATCGTGAGGAGTTGACTGCGGCGGTGACGGCCTTTGTTGCCGACCGCGTGCGACGCTGGCTGACCGATGTGGTCGGCGTGTCGGGCGACACCGCCGACGCCGTGATGGCGGCCGGGTGGTTCGATCTGCCCGGTGCGGTGGCCCGCGCCGAGGCGCTCGAGACCGTGCGCTCATCGTCGAGCTTCCGCAGTCTCGCGCTGGCCTTCAAGAGGGTGCGCAATATCACCGAGGGCCAGCCCGATGCCGAGGTCGATCCCGAGCTCTTCGAGCAAGCTGAAGAACGCGAGCTTCACGAGGCAATCCAGAAATTCGGGCGCGCGCTCGAAGATCTCCTACCCGAGCGTCGGGTCGAGGAGGCCTTCGCCGCAATGGCGCCACTGGCGGATATTTTGGAGCGCTTCTTCATCGAGGTGCTCGTGATGTGTGACGACGAGCGCGCCCGCGGCAATCGGATCGCGCTCTTGAAGAAACTTGGACAAAATTTCATGAATCTTGCAGATCTGTCAAAGCTGCAGGTCGAAGGAGGCGAGAATTGAACGACGAGAAGTATGTCTACTCTTTTGGCGGCGCCGCCGCCGACGGCACATCGGAAATGAAGAACTTGCTCGGCGGCAAGGGCGCCAACCTGGCCGAGATGGCCAGTCTGGGTATCCCGGTGCCGGCGGGCTACACACTCACCACCGACATCTGTACGTACTACTACGATCATGACCAGACCTATCCCGCGACCCTCGAGGCCGAGGCTAGCGCGGCGATGGCCAAGGTCGAGGAGATCATGGGAACGAAGTTCGGCGATCCCACCGACCCGCTCTTGGTGTCGGTCCGCTCGGGCGCGCGTTCCTCGATGCCCGGGATGATGGAGACGGTCCTCAACGTCGGTCTGTGCTCGGCCACCATTCCCGGCCTGATCGCCAAGACCGGCAACCCGCGCTTCGTCTATGACGCATACCGGCGCCTGATCATGATGTACTCCGACGTGGTGATGGAAAAGGCGGCCGGCGTAGAGCCCGTGGAGGGCCAGGGCATCCGCCAGCAGCTCGACCGGATGCTCGACGAGGTAAAGGAAGCGGGCGGCTACGAGTCGGACGCCGACATCTCGGCTGAGGACCTTGAAAAGCTCGCCGAGGGCTTCAAGGCCAAGGTCAAAGAAGTCCTCGGCAAGGACTTCCCCGACGATCCGCGCGAGCAGCTGTGGGGTGGCATCGGCGCCGTCTTCTCGTCGTGGAACGGCAAGCGAGCGATCTCTTATCGCCGCATCGAGGGCATCCCCGACGACTGGGGCACTGCGGTCAACGTCCAGGCGATGGTCTTTGGCAACATGGGTGACGAGTCGGCAACGGGTGTTGCTTTCACCCGCAACCCGGCGACCGGCGACAACAAGTTCTACGGCGAGTGGCTGGTCAACGCCCAAGGCGAGGACGTGGTGGCGGGCACCCGCACCCCGAACCCGTTGAACGAGGACACCAAGAACGAGCAGAACGAGCACCTGCCGTCGCTCCAGGTGGCGATGCCGGAGATTTACGAACAGCTCTTTGCCATCCGCAACCAGCTCGAGAACCACTACCACGACATGCAAGACATCGAGTTCACCATCCAGGACGGCCGGTTGTGGATGCTCCAGACCCGGGTCGGCAAGCGCACCGGGACCGCGGCCCTCAACATGGCCATGGACATGCTCGCGGAGGGTTTGATCGACAATCGGACGGCGGTTCTCAGGGTCAGACCCGAACAGCTCGATGAGCTTCTCCACCCGATCGTCGATCCCGCGGCCGAGGCCAATGCGGAGCTGATTGCCAAGGGTCTGCCGGCTGGTCCCGGCGGCGCCGTCGGCCGGATCGTGTTCTCCGCCGACGACGCGGTGGCGTGGGCCAAGGAGGGCAAGACCGTGCTCCTGGTCCGCGAAGAGACCAACCCCGAGGACGTCGAGGGCATGCGCGCAGCGGTCGGTATTCTCACCGGGCGCGGAGGCATGACCTCGCACGCGGCGCTGGTCGCCCGTGGTTGGGGCAAGTGCTGCATCGTCGGCGCCGGCGCCCTCAATATCGATGTCGTTGGCAAGAAGATCACGGTCGACGGCAAGGTCTTCTCAGAGGGCGATGTGCTCACCCTCGACGGGACGCGCGGTCTGGTCTATGCGGGAGAGCTCGATATGATCGACGCTACCGAGAACCCACGGTTCGTGGACTTTATGAAGCTCGCCGACGAGATCCGGGTCATGAACGTGCGGACCAACGCGGAGACCCCGGAAGACGCCCGTACCGCCATCGAGTTCGGAGCCGAGGGCATCGGCCTGTTCCGCACCGAGCACATGTTCTACGGCACCGGATCGGAGGAGCCGCTCTTTCTGCTCCGCAAGATGATCATGTCGGGCTCCGAATCGGAGCGCCGGGCCGCCCTTGACGAGCTCTACCCCTTCGTCAAACGCGACATGAAGGCCACCCTCGAGGTCATGGGCGAGCGCCCGGTGACCATCCGCCTGCTCGACCCGCCGCTGCACGAGTTCGTGCCTCAGTCTGCCGATGAGAGGGCCAAGCTTGGTTCCGCCCTCGGTATCGATACCGCCGAGCTCGACCGCCGCGCCGAGGAGCTGCACGAGATGAACCCCATGATGGGGCACCGCGGCGTCCGTCTCGGCGTCACCTTTCCGGAGATCACCGAGATGCAGATCCGCGCCATCCTCGAGGCGGCAACCGAGCTGCGGCAGGATGGCAAGCCGTGCTTCCCCGAGATTATGGTCCCGGTCACCTGCGCCAAGGCCGAGCTCGAGGACCAGCTCGCGATCGCCAAGAAGGTCCACGACGAGGCGTGCGCCAAGTACGGCGTCGACGAGGTAGAGCACCTCTACGGCACCATGATTGAGATCCCGCGTGCCTGCCTGACCGCCGGTGAGATCGCCGAGACGGTCGAGTTCTTCAGCTTCGGCACCAACGACCTGACGCAGATGACCTTCGGCTTTTCGCGCGACGACATCGGCGGCTTCCTGCCGGACTATCTCGAGAAGAAGATCCTCCCGGTCGACCCCTTCCAGGTCCTCGACCGCGACTCGGTGGGCGTGCTCGTCAAAACCGCCATTGACAAGGGTCGCACGACCCGCCCGGGCCTCAAGATCGGGATCTGCGGCGAGCACGGCGGCGAGCCGAACTCGGTGGAGTTCTGTCACCTGGTGGGTATGAACTACGTCAGCTGCTCACCCTACCGGGTGCCGATCGCCCGTCTCGCCGCGGCGCACGCGCAGATCAACTACCCACGAAACTGACCGCTCGAAACCGGCCTCGCCGGTTTCGCCCGGCCAGTTTCGCTGAATAGAACGAACATGCCCGCGCTACCCGGAGCGCGGGTTTTTATCCGCGTCAAGCGTATCTACGAGGTGGACTCGCTGCTGTGCCCGAAGTGCGGTGGGGAAATGCGGATCATCGCGTTCATCATTGACCACGATGTCGTGGATGCGATCCTGCGGCACCTGGCGAAGGCCGAGGTGCGGTCTCCTCGCGGTCCACCGAGCGCGGCAGCTCTCTCCGCCGCTTCCCGAGCTCAGTGTTGGCGGCAGCCGCCTGTGCGGGGTGTGCTCGTGCCGGCGGCAGCGGGGTCCGGGATCGGGGTTCGAGGCTGTTGTGCCGGGACAATCTTCCCCGGCCACCGGTTCTTGCCGATTCGGCAGGCTGCTCGACGCGTGCGAGCACACACTGAGGCTCGAAAAAGCTCCCGAACGTCGTGCTAGCCTGGGGTGGAACGAAAGGAAATTCCTATCCCTCAGCCCGGGCCTGAACGTCATGTCATGCAGCAGATGGAGGGCCTCAGCGGTGCGGTGCACGGATACAGTTACACGGCGGTTATCCCTGCCCACCGGCCCATCAGCGATTACACCGTGCGCATTATCCCTTCCCACCGCGCAGCGCAGGTACCGTTGGAAAACCACTGCATTCTCTGGCAAAGCTGATGCGGACAAGTTAGACAGAACAATGAACTCAAGGAACGAGATCTGATGAAAGCCGGCAGCAAGCTCGGATTGTGGCAGGTGGTGTCCCTCGCCGTGGGCACCATGATCGGCGCCAGCATCTTTTCCATCTTCGGCATCGGCGCCAGGGTTGCGGGACACAACCTGCCGCTGGTGTTTGTCATCTCGGGTGCTATCGCTCTACTGGTGGCCTATTCCTACGCAAAACTAGGCAGCCAGATCATTTCCAACGCCGGCCCCATGGAATTTATTATCAAGGGCATCGGCGACAACCTCATCACCGGCGGACTGAGCTTTCTGTTCTGGCTCACCTACGTGGTGTCCATTGCCCTGTTTGCCAAAGGCTTTGCCGGTTACTTTTTGCCCCTGCTGCACTTGGCGCCCTCTCCGCCGAACATGGCGCTGGTGGAAATCGGAGTGGTGCTGGCCTTCATGGCGTTGGGCATCCTCGGCTCCTCGACGGTGGGCAAGGCCGAGTTTGTGATCGTGCTGGTCAAGCTGGCGATCCTCGGCCTATTCGTGGTGCTCGGCATCTGGAGCATCAGCGGCGATCGGATTATGCCAACATTCGATACCCACAGCCTCAAGGGCACACTGGACGCCACGGCGATTTTCTTTTTGTCCTACATGGGTTTCGGGCTGGTTACCAATGCCTCGGAAAACATGCAGGACCCGCAACGCAATGTGCCTCGCGCCATCTACCTGAGCATCCTCATCGTCACTGTGGTCTATATTCTGGTGGCGCTGGTGGCAGTGGGCAACCTGCCACTTGCGGAGCTCATCAAGGCTCAGGACAACGCACTGGCGGAAGCCGCCCGCCCCTTCCTCGGCTCCACCGGCTATTTGCTGGTGTCCTTCGGCGCACTGTTTTCCATTTCCTCGGCGCTCAACGCCACCCTCTATGGCGGTGCCAATGTCGCTTATGCGCTGGCCCGCGACGGCGAGCTGCCACGCAACTTCGAACGTAAGCTCTGGTTCGGCTCGACGGAAGGCCTCTACCTTACCGCCACCCTCGGCATCGTCTTTGCCCTGTTATTCAATCTCAACGGCATCGCCTCGATCACCAGTAGTGTTTTCATCGTGATCTACCTGTTCGTACTGTATTCCCACTGGCGGCTGCGCCGGCAGTATGGCGGCAACCCCCTCATCATCCTTGGCGGATTCATTGTCGTGCTGAGTGTTTTCGTGTTGTTGCTGGATTACCAGTTGCAAACCAACCGCAACGCTTTTTTTGCCACCTGGACAGTACTTGCAGGCAGCCTGTTAGTGGAGTTCATCTACCGTAACATCACTCAGCGCAGTCTGCTGTCGCGCGAGCTGGATGTGCTCGAGCGGAAGGCGGCCGCGCTGGAAAACGACGCCGGGGAGATCATCGGGCATCTACGTGACAGGAAACCACCGAAGCAGGAGTGATGAGCTTGTCGACCTTGTGGCTCCGGAGAACGTCCATGGCCTGACCCGCAAGACTTTGGTTTTGATATGGGAGAAGACACATCATGAGCACTAAAGCGAATACCGAAGTCGCAAACCCGCGCTCTGAGGAGCGCGGGTTTTTCTATTCCGCATCCTCGCTCCACATCGCCTCCGCGGACACGTGCGCGAACATCCTTGCTCTTTGATCGATTTGAGGTCATGCTGGTAAGATCCCTCCACGTTGCGGAAGGCACGGAGGGTCGTCCTGTCCGCAGAGCCTCGAGGCCTATACCGGCCGCGGAACCCTCGCGCGACACCCTGTACCGCCTTTTCGATTCGATGTACGACGAGGTGAAGGGGCAGTGGGAGGAGCGCTTCGATGGGCGGTACGGTTTCTAACATCGGTGCCAGACACGGAGTTACGGAGTTGTTATACGCTGAGCGGTGGAGGTGGTCGATGGTACATCCTCGCCCTACCCCGTCTTGCGTGATGGGGCATTCGAGGGCTGGAGTTACCCCGCTACCGTGGACAGGTTAACGCTTTCGGCGAATGCGGGCAAAAGGTACCTCCTTTCGAAATTGATTGGGGACATTCGGTTGATGG